>Ga0209060_10000510_pt1 | contig 68323 bp, 54 predicted proteins | sample Coa_R1_8_FD_187155 | JGI IMG/M metagenome (GOLD analysis project Ga0209060, IMG submission 187155) | Surface soil microbial communities from Centralia Pennsylvania, which are recovering from an underground coalmine fire - Coalmine... | ecosystem: Environmental > Terrestrial > Soil >... | reverse complement strand
TCGTACGATGCCTAGTTGGGGGTGGGTGGGTCTAGTTGGTCGATGACGAGCACGGGGACGGGTTCTTTGGCGGGTTCGAGTTTGAGGCCGAGCTGCTCCTGGATGGCGGTGAAGAGGGATGGAGCGGAGTTGTCGGTGACGGGAACGTCGTCGGGGGTCCACTGGAGCTTGAGGTCGTAGCGGTCGGTGAGGTTGGTTTTATCGACGACGATACGGCCGGTGATTTGAGAGAGCTCTTGGGCGATGATGGTTGTGGTAAGGCCCTGGCCGTTGAAATATGTGCGGCCGCTACTAATGGTTTTTCCGTTGGATTGAGTGGGTTGGAGCTTCGAACCGCCTTTAGCAAAGATGAGATCGTAGGCTGGCATGGTGCGCGTTTCCTGATGAAGTTTAAGGAGGAAGCGGTCGGCAAGTAGGGCCTGGACCATGTGGCGCATGATTTCGTGGTTTGGATCTGGTGTGAAAGGCTTGATTTGGTCGTCGTCTACTTTAGCCTGGATGTCGAAGCGAGTGGTGGCAAGCCACGTCGGTCCGTCAAGAATCTGCTTTTCGGGTATGGCGTAAGCCCACTGCATAAGCGCGCGAAGTGTGATGTTGATGGCGCTGAAGCGGCCGTCTGGTGGGTAGTTGATGTGGGTATGGCCGTCGGGAGAGGGAGCAGCGGGCTTGATGGTGGCTACTTCGAAGGATGGGGTAGACGTCTGCGCGTGGGCTAGCTGAGTCGCGAGGAATAAGGGTAGCAGGAGTTTCGATAGAGCCATCGGGTTAGGGGTAGCTGCGTTCAGTATAGGTGCTGAGCTTCAGAGCGGAGAGTAGACGGTGATGTTGGGTAGCTCCGGCATGTGGTTGGAGAGATGATAATGGGCGTCAGTGGGTTGGAGTCGGGTCGTGCCTTGCACGATGCCCACACATCAAAATCGATGTATGGGGCACCCGGCGTCTTCGAATCAAATATTGATTTCGATCTATCGAGCGTGAGCGTAAGCTCGTTCCATCCAAAAGGAGAGGCTTATGGTACGTAGACAATTCTTCTCGCGTCTTGCGCAATTGGCGGCTGTACCTGTGGCGATGGCTGGAGGTTTTGTTCAGGGACAGGCGATGCACAAGCCGCTCAAAATTATGATGAAGAGCGCGTGGGGCTCGGATGATCCAACCAAGGCGGCGTTTCCTTTTCTGCATGGGCTGGCGCTTGCGGAGGCGGGACATGAGGTGCAGATTTTTCTGCTGGGAGAGGCGGTTGGGTTGATGCGAAAGACGCTCGCTAATGCTGTGACTCCGGTTGGGTGGCCACCTGTGGGAGAGACGTTGGATAAGCTCGCCGCGAAGCATGTGCAGATCTTCGCTTGTGGCGCATGCTCTCGTGCGAGGGGAGTGACTGAGGCAGATCTGAATAACTATGGAGCGAAGTTTGGAAACCCGACGATATTTGTTTCGCTGGTTGAGTGGGCTGATCGGGTGATTACGGAGTAGTTTCTGAAGGTTGACGAGTGCGGTCGTCCTTCGGACGATGTCCCACATCTCAGAATCGAGATGTGGGACACCCAACTACTTCTTTACGATGTGTGCTGCGCTTTCGATACATGCTGCCTGCATGTGCCCAGAGGTGTGAGGCTCAAGCGGGCAGACTTCGAAGTCGGCAAAAATGGCTTGCTCAAAAGGATTCGGAACGTCAAAGACTTTCCGAAGATTCGCCGGTAGTTGCGGATGCTCGTTGTCGAGCGGGTCGCGCTTTTCAGCATTGAGCCCACTGAATATTCCGAACTCGTGGCTCGTTCCGATATGCCAGAGTCTTAACGCCGGAGTGCCGTTTCCATATTGAAGTCGACCATGAATTGTGACGCAGGCGGATGCGATAACGGGAGTCTTACAGGTGATTGTGCGTCTCTCTGCTGATGAGGCGTGAGCAAAGAGTAGAAGGGCTAGAAATACGAGCGAAAGCTTGCACATGATGAAAAAAGCGTAGCGCGAGTGACTGAAAGGGAGTTTAGAGTTCCATGGCGAATTGGTGGGTGGGTTCGTAGAGGGTGGGTTTGGGCTCGGTGGAGAGGTCTAGGATTAGGCGCTCGAGGACGAGGAGTTTGTTGGCGGGGCTGCTGCGGAGTTCTAGGTCGGCGCGGGCTACTAGGCGGATGGCTCGGGTAAGTTCGCGGCGGGATTTGTAGCGGCGGGCTTGCTTGATGAGGTCTTCGGCGGCGAAGGGGGGCATGCGGAAGCCTTGCCATAGGACCTGCCAGATGGCTCGGGGGTCGCGGACGTTTTTTTCGGAGATGATGAGCATCTGGCGGAAGGTGCGGGCGAGCATGTAGAGGTGGCCGATGGCTGCGTCTTCGCCGCCGTCCGAGGCGTTCAGGAGGCCGTGGAGGAGGAGCAGCGCTCGGGGGCGGTCCTTGGCGGAGATGGCGTCGGTGAGCTCGTAGAGGCTTCGCTGCTTGGCGGCGAGGACCATGGTTTCTACGTCACCGAGGGTGACTCGATTGCGTGCAAGGGGCGGAGTTTGCGGCGCTTCGGTTGAAACTGGTGGCTGAAAGGAAGGGAGGGCTGTGGCACTATTTGATTCCTCGGGGTCCTTCGGCTGCGCGCTGTGCGCTCCGCTCAGGATGACGGCGTTATTGGGGGCAGCTGGTGCGGGGGCGGAGACGTAGAGGAGGAGCTTTTCGAATTCGCTGGCGATGAGCATCATGTCGGCGCCCAGGGAGTCGACTAGCTCGCGGGCGGCGTCGGGGTCGAAGCGGATGTTGCGGGATTCGGCGGTGGCGGTGACCCACTTGATGGCGTCGGTCTCGTCGACGCGGGCTAGCTCGATGATGCCGCACCAGTCGCCGAGGGTCTCGCGGATACGTTCGTAGCGCTCTTTGTCCTGGTAGTCCATCTTGCGGAGGTCGGTGGGGATGCGGAGATGGTCGGCTACGAAGAGGATGAGGGCCGATGGGTTGGGTGAGCGGAAGTAGGCGTCGATGGCGGCGAATTCTTCTTTTTTACTGCCGCGGCCGTAGAGGTTTTTCAGGTTGCGGATAAAGAGGACCTGGAAGGGCGCCATGAGGGATGGTGTCTGGGCGCGGTCGAGGGCCTCGAAGATGCTGGTCTCGGCCAGGTCGATGTCGTGGAGGGAGAAGTCGCGTGTGTCAGGGGGGATGAGGGTGGAGAGGACGGCTTTGCGGCAGCGGTCGTAGAGGAAGATTTCGTCGCCGATGAGGACGTAGCCGGGACGGAGGGTCGCGGGGTCGGCGATTTCGGTGATGAAGCGGTCGGTTGCGGCGAAGCTGCGGAGTGAGGGCATTAGAAGGACTCCAGCATATCGCTAACGATGGCCTGGGCGAAGTCTCTTGCGACGCGACGGACGGCGGGGGAATCTTCCTGGATAAAGCCGCTGAGGTCTTGCGTAGATTGGTACTGCTCGCGGAAGGTGATGGAGTCGTTCTGGTAGAGGACGCGGCCGTCGTGGGCGGTGAGGATGACTTTGGCGGTGATGGCGACGAGGTAGCTGGAGGTTTGGCCGGTGGTGGCGTCGTAGGTGAGGGGAGAGGCGGTCTGCGAGAGGATGGTTCCGCGGAGGGTGGCGTCGGCGTCGGGGGAGTCGGTGTTGAGGACGGTGTAGTGGGTGCGGGTGTTGAGCTCGCGGATGACGGCCTGGGTGAAGGACATTTCGGTGCGGTAGGCCTGGGCTTTGGTGGCGAAGATGGGGACGGCGAGGGTGCGGACGTTCGCGGGGATGTGGGTGGCCGAGCCGGCCTGGTGGTAGCCGCATCCGGTGAGGGTGGTAAGTAGGAGGAGCGTTAGGGTGCGGAGGTTCATGCGGCTTTTTCTATTGTCGCATTGGTGGGAATTTGTCTGAAAATTTCTGACGTGGTGGAACCTTGTTTTTGCTGAGGAAAAAGGCTGTAGAACGTGGTTTTTGGTGGTTTGTTGATGGTGAAATGTGTGGCAAATGTGGTTAGCGGATGTCGTGTTTTCAGGGTTGGTTGTGCCAGTGATCGATGGATGTCAGGAAGAGCTCGTAGTCTTCGCGGTGCATGGAGTGGGTGGTGTGGGGGAGGGCCCAGACCTGCATTCCAATGGATTGGAGATGCGCCGCGTCTTGTTCGCTGACGAAGGCGCTTGGGTCGGCCAGCAGGGCCAGCGAGGGGCATGTGACTCTGTGCGGCATGTGGTTGTAGCCGTTGCCGGTGAGCAGGCCGTCGATGCATGCGGGGTCGAAGTTTTTGATGGAGGAGAGGCGGGCGGTGATGTCGCCGGCGGCCCAGAATGGATGGGCTTCGAGCCATTGTTCGACGGTCCAGTCGAGTTCAGGGGACCATTCGACTTTGAAGGTAAGTTCCTGGCTCGGGGTGAGCTTCCATGCGGGGTCGACGTAGATTGCGCTTTTGACCTGGAGGAGTTCAGCGGCGAGGGCTAGCGACATTCCTCCGAGGGAGTGTCCGATGGCGAGGTCGGCGTGATGGGGGAGAGAGTCGACGAGGTCGGAGGCCCAGTGTTCGGGGGAGTAGGGGCCGCGGGGGCTGAGGCCGTGTCCGCGCAGGTCGGGGGCGAGGACGCGGTAGCCTCGGGTGGCGAGGGCGGGGCCGAGTCGCCACCAGCTCTGGTGGTCGGCGAAGAGGCCGTGGATCAGGATGGCGATTTTGTTGCCGGTGCCCCACTCGTGGATGTGTAGCTTCATGCTCTTGGTTCCTTTCTCTGGTGGCATGCTGGGAAGCTAGAGCATTTTCCCATAGTGGTGTGGAGTATAGGCGCTTCGAGCGAAATACAGGGATTCTTCGCTGCGCTCAGAATGACGATCTTTTTGACAGTGAACAGCAGCAAAAAGAAGAGGCAGCCACGGGGGCTGCCTCTTCTTTGATGCGGGGTTAGAAGTTATGCCGGAGAAGGTTGTCCTTCGCCGAAGCCGGGCTTGCGGCCGCCTTCGGGTTTGAGGACCTTCTGGGCTTCGCCCGAGCCGGGGTCGACTCCGGAGAGAGGCGACTTGATGGCTGAGAGTTCCTTGCCTTCGATGATCAGCTTGATCTCGGCGGCGTCCAGGGTCTCACGCTCGAGCAGGGCGACAGCCATGCGGTGCATGATGTCGTGGTTGGAGTTGAGTAGGTTGTAGGCCGCCTGGTAGGCGGTGTCTACGAAGGAACGAACCTCGCCGTCGATCTGGCGGGCGGTTTCTTCGGAGAAGTCGCGGTGCTGGGCGATCTCACGACCGAGGAAGATCTGCTCTTCCTTCTTGCCGTAGGTCATGGGACCGAGCTTCGACATGCCGTACTCGCAGACCATCTTGCGGGCGAGTTCGGTGATGCGCTCGATGTCGTTGCCGGCACCGGTGGTCATCTTGCCGAGGAAGATCTCTTCGGCGCAACGGCCGCCCATGAGGGTGGCGAGACGGGTCTCGAGATACTCCTTGGTGACGGTGTGCTGGTCTTCCTCGGGGAGGTAGACGGTGACACCGAGAGCCATGCCACGGGGGATGATGGTGACCTTGTGGAGCGGGTCGGAGTGCTCGCGGAGTGCGGAGACGAGGGTGTGACCGGCTTCGTGATAGGCGGTGACCTTCTTCTCTTCGTCCGTGAGGAGCATCGACTTGCGCTCGGCGCCCATCATGACCTTGTCCTTGGCTACTTCGAAGTCGTACATGTGTACCGACTTGCGGTTGTAGCGGGCGGCGGTGAGGGCAGCCTCGTTGACCATGTTGGCGAGGTCGGCACCGGAGAAGCCCGGTGTTCCACGAGCGAGGACGTTGAGGTTCACGTCTTCGGCCATGGGGACCTTCTTGGAGTGAACCTTGAGGACTTCCTCGCGGCCACGGATGTCGGGACGATCGACGATGACGCGACGATCGAAACGGCCGGGGCGGAGAAGCGCGGGGTCAAGAACGTCGGGGCGGTTGGTCGCAGCGACGAGGATGACACCGTCGTTGGACTCGAAGCCGTCCATCTCGACGAGCAGCTGGTTGAGGGTCTGCTCGCGCTCGTCGTGACCGCCGCCGAGGCCTGCGCCACGGTGACGACCGACGGCGTCGATTTCATCGATGAAGATGATGCAGGGGGCGTTCTTCTTGCCCTGCTCGAAGAGGTCGCGGACGCGGGATGCGCCGACGCCTACGAACATCTCGACGAAGTCAGAACCGGAGATGGAGAAGAAGGGGACGTTGGCTTCGCCGGCTACAGCGCGGGCCAAGAGGGTCTTGCCGGTTCCCGGAGGTCCGACGAGGAGAACGCCCTTGGGGATGCGGCCGCCGAGGCGCTGGAACTTCTGAGCTTCGCGGAGGAACTCGATGATCTCCTTGAGCTCTTCCTTGGCTTCGTCGACGCCAGCGACATCCTTGAAGGTGATCTTCTTCTGCTGCATGGAGAGCAGGCGGGCGCGCGACTTGCCAAAGCTCATGGCCTTGTTTCCGCCGGACTGCATCTGGCGCAGAAGGAAGAACCAGAGGCCGAGGAGCAGAGCGAAGGGCGCAAGCTGGATAAGGAATCCGAGCCACGCGTTCGAGTTCTGGTCCTTGATGGTGATATTGACGCCGTGATCGCGCAGGGTCTTGTACATGTCCGGATAGTTGCCCGGAATGGTGGTGTGGAACTGGACACTGCCCTCGCGGTACTTGCCCGTAACCTCAGCGCCATTGACCGTGACCTCGCTGATCTTGCCCTGGTCGGCGTCGTTGAGGAGTTGGGTCAGGCTGATGTTCTTTTCCTGGCTGGTGCCGGTGCCCTTGACGACGAACTGCCAAAGGAAGACCAGGCATGTAGCCATGAAGACCCAGATCAGAATTTGTTTGACGGTCGAGTTCAAAGCGAATTTCCTCTTTTTCCGGTCTGAAGCTAGTTTTTGCTGTCAGACCCGGCTGCCGGACACCTGCATGTCCTGAAGCCCCAATCGTTAGACGATATCAATAAGGGAAAGTTCTGGGGAAGGCTGGCGGGAGACGCTCAGCACCTCAGTAACTGCCCTGTCCGTCAGTTAATCAGATTCTACTCTTTCGGGGAACGATTCAGGGGTTTCTGAAATGGGAATGTTGCTGCAACTAAGGAGTGAGGGTGGGGTGGGTTTGGGTCACGGCTTTTGCCGGTAGAGGCGGATTTCGCGGGGAGAGCGTTCGGCTCGAAGGTTGTCAGCAAGATGGAGGGTGGACCCGGGGCGGGAGGAGACTGTGGGGATGGTCTGGAAGCCGCAGAGGGCAAGGAGGCGGGCGGTCTCGTCGAAGCTGAGGCGGGCGCCGAGCTGGCGGGCGGCGGCGCGGAGGACTCGGCGGCGAAGGGCGGGGTCGAGGGTGCGGAGGCGGTCGATTTCGATGGAGATGGCGGCTTCGCCGGGGGTTGTGCTGACGGAGCGGCCTCCGCCACGGACGGGCTTGCCGGGGAGCAGGAGCTGGGGGAGGAGGCGGCTGAGTTCAGCCTGCCAGCGGGATTCTTCTTCGCGGGCGAGGTCGGCGAGATTGGCTAAGGTCTGGTCAATGCTGGGGTTGTAGTCGCGGAGCTGGGGCATGAGGTGGTGGCGGATGCGGTTTCGGGTGTAGGCGGTGTCGGTGTTGGTGGCGTCTTCCTGCCAAGGCTGGTTGAGGGTGCGGAGGTAGGTTTCGATGTCGGCGCGGCGGGTTTGGAGGAAGGGGCGGAGGATTTTGCCGGGGCGCTGGCCGGGGGTGTTGACGGTGACTACGGGGTGGATGGCGGAGAGGCCTTCGGTCCAGGCTCCGCGGAGGAGCTTCATGAGGACGGTTTCGGCCTGGTCGTCGAGGGTGTGGGCGGTGAGGATGGAGTCGGCCTGGCCGGAGGCGATGAGGGTGTGGAAGAAGTCGTAGCGGATGGCTCGGGCGGCTTCTTCGATCGTCTCGCCGGTAGTGGAGGCCCGCTGGGGGACGTTGGCTTGGTGGATGTGGAGAGGGATGTCGAGTTTGGTGCAGAGGGCTTCGACGAAGTGGCGGTCGGCAGCGGATTCTTCGGGGGGGCGGATGCCGTGGTCGACGTGGGCGGCGGAGAGGCCTACGCCGAGGGACTCGCGTGGGGTGGAGTTGGCGGCGTGGAGGGTCAGGAGGAGGGCTACGGAGTCGGCTCCGCCGGAGATGGCTACGCAGATGCGGTCGCCGGGTTTGATGTGGGTGCGGTCGAAGGCGAGGGTGGGCGCGGGCATCAAGTCCATGCTAACTGCTGCCGCGCGAGTTCCTATACTGATGGGATGTTCGAGACGCGACTAGCAACAGCAGAAGATGCAGAGTTGATTGTGGAGCAGCGGCGCAGGATGTTCGTGGAGATGGGGCTGCCGGATGATGCGCGGATGCGGGCGATGATGGAGAATTTCGTGCCGTGGGTGCGGGCGAAGCTAAAGGATGGCAGCTATCTCGGCTGGTTGACCTCGGCGGACGAGCGTGTGATTGCAGGCGGGGGGATGTTGCTGATGGATTTTCCTCCGCACTGGAGGGACGCGAGGCCAATGCGGGCGTATCTGTTGAACTTCTATGTCGATCCGGAATTTCGCGGACGAGGGCTTGCCCAGGGCTTGCTAAAGGCCGCGGTTGAGGAGGCTCGACGACGGGAGATTAAGGTCGTTTCGCTTCATGCTTCGAAATTTGGCAAGCCGTTGTATGAGCGGAGTGGATTTGAGATTTCGAACGAGATGGTCTTGTGGGATACGGAGAGCTTTGTGAGCTGACTGCTGGGCTGCTGCCTTCAGTGAATGTGTATCGCGATCTTGTATACTCCGGTGGTTATGCGAGTTTTTGTGATTCTTCCTGCAGCGGGTATTGGGACGCGGATGGCCGCGGGTGGTGCGTCGACGGTGGCGCCGAAACAGTTTCTTGAGATTGGCGGTGTGCCGGTGCTGATCCGGTCGCTGAGGGCGTTTTTGGCGGTGCCTCGGGTGGACGCGGTTTGTGTTGCTGTGCGCGGCGCCGAGAAGGATCGAGTGGAGGCTCAGGTGGCGGAGTACAAGCTGGGGCCGTTGGTGCATATGGTCGAGGGCGGCGATCATCGGCAGGAGTCGGTGGGGAATGCTCTGGCTGCGCTTGAGTGTGACGAGGATGATGTCGTGCTCGTGCATGATGCGGTGCGGCCGCTGATCGATCCGGCGACGATTGAGCGGACGATTGATGCGGTGGTGAAGCATGGCGCGGCGATCGTTGGGTTGCCGGCGGTGGACACGATCAAGCAGGTGGAGCGGACGGCCGAGGGGGCGATTGTGACGGCGACGATTCCGCGGGAACGGATTGTGCATGCGCAGACTCCGCAGGGTGCTCGGGTGGGGTTGTTGCGGCGGGCCTATGCGGAGGCCGAGGCGGATGGGTTTGCCGGGACGGATGAGGCTAGTCTGCTGGAGCGGGCGGGGATTGAGGTGGCTGTAGTGCCGGGGTCGGCCAGGAATTTCAAGATTACTCAGCCGGGGGATATTGAGCTGGCGGAGTTCTACCTGGGTCGGGCGACCGCGGATTTGCGCGGATGAGCGCGGATCAAAGACGAAATACGGATGAAAAGCTAAAGGCGGATGAAAGACATAAGAGCGAAGTATTTCGTGGGCTGCATTCAGATGTTACGGAGAAGATTTTAGGCGTATTTTTTGAGGTTTATAACGAGCTTGGTGGTGGGTTTCTAGAGAGTGTGTACCACCAGGCTCTGCGGATCGCGCTAGGCCAAGTCGGGCTTCGAGTTGTGGCTGAGGTACCGGTGCCGGTGCATTTTCGCGGCGAGGTTGTGGGGAACTTTCGTGCGGATTTGATTGTGAATGATTGCGTTCTTTTGGAATTGAAGGCTGTTTCGGCTTTTGATCGGGAGCATGAAGGACAGATTCTGCATTATCTTCGAGCTACGAGTTTCGAAGTTGGACTACTTTTGAACTTTGGGCCCAGAGCGCAGTTCAAGCGGTTCATACTGGAGAATGACAAGAAAAGGATCCGTGCCCTTCCGTGTGAATCCGCGGTCGGTGCGTTGAGGAATTGCGAATGGGAATGAGAATTGGATATGGGTTTGACTCGCATGCGTTCAAGCCCGGCGTGCCGCTGGTGATTGGTGGCTTGGCGATTGAGCATTCGGAGGGGCTGGCTGGGCACTCGGATGGGGATGTGTTGCTGCATGCGATTACGGATGCTTTGCTGGGTGCAGTTTCGGCGGGGGATATTGGGACTTTCTTTCCGCCTAGCGATCCTCGGTGGAAAGGTGCGGCTTCTAGTGTGTTTTTGCAGACCGCGCTCGAAGAGGTGGCGACGGCGGGGTACAAGATCGTCAATATCGATACGGTGCTGGTGCTGGCGAAGCCGAAGATTGTGCCGATTGCCGGGGAGCTGCGGGAGCGCGTGGCGGAGTTGTTGGGCGTGAAGCCGGGCGAGGTCGGGATCAAGGCCAAGACGCCTGAAGGGTTGAATCAGGACCATGTTGCGGTCGCCCATGCGACGGTGCTGCTTGAGAGCGTTGGGCTTGCTGAGTCATCTGCGCGGATGGTTGCCACTGCTGATGTGGAGGACGAGATCGATCAGGTGGTGAAAGGGCTTGTGGGTGGGTCGCGCGATGTGTCGGCGCTGGGGCGGAAGCCTGCGTTTGATACGGATGATCTGACTTAGGTTTGTGGCGCCTCTTTGCGACCGTAGCTTGTATCCTGCAAACCCATCTTCGCGACAGTTTATCGCTGCGAAGATGGGGCACCCGGCAAAAAGCAGATCCCCTTCGGGGATGACAAACAAGAAAAGCAAGCGCAAGAGCTGCTTTAGGCTTTGACGATGGCTATGGCGAAGCCGTCGTGTTTTTTGCAGCCTACGGTTTGGAGCGCTGTGGCTTCGAGGCGGGGCTCGATGCCTAGTTTTTCGAAGAGGCGGCGTGTGCCCTGGATGGCTGGATCGGGGTCGTCGGCGTTGATGATGCCGCCTTCGCGGATGACGTTATCGGTGATGATGATGGTGCCGGGATGGGAGAGGCGCAGGGCCCAGTCGAGATAGTTGGGGTTGTTGGGCTTGTCGGCGTCGATGAAGATGAGGTCGAAGGGTGGGGTGTGCTCGGCTTGGAGCTGGGCGAGGGAGTCGAGGGCGGGGCCAACGCGCTGCTCGACGAGTGAGGTGAGGCCGGCGCGAGCGATGTTTTGGGCGGCGACTTCGGCGTGTTTGGGGCTGACCTCGAGGGTGATGAGCTTGCCGTCGGTGGGGAGTGCTCGGGCGAGCCAGATGGTGGAGTAGCCGCCGAGGGTTCCGACTTCGAGGATGCGGTTTGCGCCTTTGATGGTGGCGAGGAGATGCAGGAATTTGCCCTGCGTGGGGGAGACGTCGATGGAGGGAAGGCCGGCTTCGGCGTTGGACTTCAGGGTCTCATCGAGGATGGGGTCGGTGGGGATGAGGTTTTGGGTGATATAGGTGTCGACTGCGGTCCAGAGTTCGTTGTTTTTCTCTTCGGGCTTTTCGTGGCTCATGGGGAGAGGATAAACGGTTTATGTTCGTTAAATTTTGTGACGGGGTTAATTGCGCTTTTGGGTGTGATCCGGGTAGAGTTTTTCGGGAGTATCGAGGAGGATGATTCGCGATGATGGTAAATACGTATCTGGTATTTAACGGAAACTGTAAGGACGCTTTTCAGTTTTATGAGAACGCGTTGGGCGGGAAGATCCTGTTCATGATGACGCATGGCGAATCGCCGATGGCGGACAAGACCGCGCCGGAGTGGAAGGACAAGATCATGCATGCGACGCTGCAGACACCGGGCGGTCTTGTGATGGGATCGGACAATCCGCAGGGAAGAGCGACGAAGCCGGCGGGGTTTAGCGTGTCGGTAACGGTGAAGGATGCTGCGGAGGGAGAGCGTATTTTTAAGGCGCTTTCTGATGGCGGACAGGCGCATATGGCCTACCAGAAGACCTTCTGGTCTCCAGGGTTCGGGATGTGTGTGGATAAGTTCGATGTGCCGTGGATGGTGAATACGGAAGCGCCTGCGCAGGCGTAGTCCGGTTGTCCTCGCTGCCTCAGGCTCCGCGTATCAGGAAGTTCCTTTAGAATCGGCCTCACAAGGAGCTTCGATGCGGATTGGATTGGGGTTAGCGGCGGCGGTCGTGTGTGGTGGCGTGGCGGTTGGGCAGACTGTGGCGCGTCCTCCGTTGATGAGTGGTCCGCGGGCGATGGAGTGTGCGGCCAGTAATGAGTGGTCTACTCCGGCGGAGAAGAGTTGCTATGCGACGACTCCGCTGCATGACGAGACGATGGCTTATCTGAGGCGGGTGCAGACGGCTGCTCCGGGGCAGGTGCGGATTGAGTCATTTGGGAAGACGGGTGAGGGGCGGGCGCTGGATATTGTGATCGTCTCGCGGGATGGGGTGTTCGATCCGGCGGCGATTCATGCGGCGAAGCGGCCGATTGTGCTGGTGCAGAACTCGATCCATGCAGGTGAGATGGATGGCAAGGATGCTTGCCTTGCGCTGCTGCGGGATATGGTGATCTCGAAGACGAAGGCTGCGCTGTTGGAGCGGGCGGTGTTTGTATTTATCCCCGTGTATAACGCGGATGGGCATGAGCGGCGGGGCGCTTACAACCGGATCAATCAGAATGGGCCGGTGGAGATGGGGTGGCGCGGGAATGGGACGAACCTGAATCTGAATCGGGATTATATGAAGGCGGATACGCCGGAGACACGGGCGTTTATGGCGATGTTTCATCGCTGGCTGCCGGACTTTTTTGTCGATGATCATGTGACGGATGGCGCGGATTATCAGTATGACGTCACGTTCACGATTGATGACGGGCCGAATCTGCCTAGCGGTACGGCGAAGTGGGTGGATGATGTGGCGACGCCGACGCTGCAGAAGTATGTGGATGATCATGGGCATCTGGCTGCGCCTACGTACATCACGTTGGTGAATGACAACGATCCGGCACAGGGGCTGGGGTTCAATGACAATCCGCCACGGTTTTCGACGGGGTACATGATTCTTGAGGGTCGGCCGGGGATGCTGGTCGAGCTGCATATGCTGAAGGACTACAAGACTCGGGTGACGGGGAACTATGAGATTCTTGCGGGGCTGATGGAGCTGATGAATCGCGATGCGGATAAGGTGATTGCGCTGAATGCTGCGGCGGATAAGGAGGCTGAGGGGATGGGGGCGCATCCACTGAGCAATGTGAAGTATCCGCTCGCGCTGGGGTGGGGTGGGCAGACGACTCCGTTTTTGTTTCGCGGGTATGCGTTTCAGCGGTCGTTGAGCGAGGTTTCGGGTGCGATGTGGGTGAAGTATTCGCATGAGCCTTGGAATGTCTCGTTGCCTTTTCAGACGGGGTTCAAGGTGACGGCGGAGGCTACGCTGCCGGCGGCCTACATTGTTCCTGCTCAGTGGACGAAGGTGATCGATGTGTTGGCGGCTCACCAGGTGGAGATGAAGCGGACGACGGCGGCGTGGTCGGGTGATGTGGAAACGTATCAGTGTGCGGGGATGGTGTGGCAGGAGCCTCCGTTTGAGGGGCGGCATCCGACGTTCAATGGGGAGGCGATCAGGAATCCGGGGAAGTTTGGGAGCTGCGCGCTGGTGCGGGAGAAGATGAGTTTTCCGGCGGGATCGGCGGTGGTGCGGCTGAATCAGCGGCTGTCGCGAGTTGCAGTGCAGTGGCTGGAGCCGGCGGGGCCTGACTCGGCGCTGCAGTGGGGATTCTTTGATGCGATCTTCGAGCAGAAGGAGTATGGAGAGGCGTATGTGCTGGAGGAGTTAGCGCGGGAGATGATGGCGAAGGATCCGAAGCTGAAGGCGGAGTTTGAGAAGAAGGTATCGGGCGATCCTACGTTTGCGGGGAGCCCGATGGCTCGGCTGGAGTTTTTCTTTGAGCGCTCGCCGTGGTTTGCGGCGAATCGGGTGGGGCTGTATCCGGTGGGGCGGTTGGGGAGTCTGGATGGGGTTCCGGTGGGCAAGTAGGTTCTACCGCAACATTCTTTTTGGCTACGGCGTCGGCGCGGTTAGACTTTCGAATACCGCGAAGGATTGCTGCTGCGTAGATGTATTTGTAACTGTTGCGGGTAAGAGGAGAGGTTGATGGGCAGACTTGTGCCGAAGATGTTCGCCATTGGGGGGCTAACGCTGGTTATTTTGCTTGCGTTGGGTGCGGTAAGTAGCGTGATCAGCAGCCGTCAGACATACAGAGACCAGGCGGTACATAGTATTGCGGCGAGCTATGCGGGACCGCAGACAATCGTTGGGCCTATCTTTGTGCAGCCTTATTCTCAAGTAGTTCAAGACGTAACGGTCGGTAGCGACGGGAAGCCAAAGGTCAGTACATCCACGATAGAGGGGAGTTACATTGCGTTCCCTCAGACGCTGACGGCGCAGGGTACGATGACACCTTCGCAGCGATATCATGGACTTTATAGGGTGTCGGTGTACGAGATGCAGGCGAAGCTGACGGGACAGATCGAGGTGCCCGAACTGCAATTTGATGGAAAAGTTACCTATGGGACACCCTATCTGGCGATGTCGGTTAGCGATGTAAGAGGGATTGTGGGGCGGCCTGTGATCAAAGCCAACGGTCAGGCGCTGCAGATCCTTCAAGGTGGAACACTTCCGAATAGGGTGTCGAGTGAAGGTGGGACGAAGACAGGTTCCGAAGGCTGGCAGCCTAATCTGCAGATGCCTTTGCCGGCGTCAGCGCGCGGAGCCCATGCTATATATGAATTTTCGCTGGATATGTCTTTGGCCGGTACGCAGAGTTTGCTGGTGGCGCCTGTCGGGGCGACAAATCATATCGAAATTAATTCGACTTGGCGCTCGCCATTGTTTGGTGGGCAGTTCCTGCCCAGGACGCGTGAGGTGAATGGCAGTGGCTTTCAGGCTGCGTGGGATGTGTCATCGCTTGCTTCGGCAACTCAGCGGCAGATTGCAGGACGCACGGACGGAGTGGATGTGCTTGCGATCGACCTGATCAATCCGATCGATCCATACAAGCTGTCTGATCGTGCCGTGAAGTATGGAATTCTCTTCATCCTGCTGACATTCGGTGGGTTCTTCGTCTTCGAGATCATGAAGCAACTTCCGATTCATCCGGTTCAATATCTGCTCATCGGATTTGGGCTTACAATCTTCTTCCTTTTGTTAATCAGTCTCAGCGAGCATGTTACTTTTTCGACTGCATATCTTATTGCAAGCTTAGCGTGTGTCGGGCTTTTGACCTTCTACCTTACGTATGTGCTTCATAGTCTGGCGCGGGGGCTTACGTTTGGTTCTATGCTGACGCTTCTGTATGCGACGATCTACGGGTTGCTGATCTCAGAAGATAACGCTCTTGTGCTGGGATCCCTGATGCTGTTTGTCATTCTCGCGGCAGTTATGTACGTTACGCGGAATGTGGACTGGTACCGGCGGGCTGATCTCATATCTTCAACGACCGTAAAGACTTCAGTCCCTCCTCCCCCTCTCTCTCCTGCCGTAGGAGACTGAAGGAAAAGATATTGGGATAGACTGCGGTACATACGTTCATTTCCTCTCTGAAGGTGAGTCATGAAGGCAGGGCTTTGTGTTGCTGCAGGTTTGTTGTGCAGTGGGATAGCGGTTTTGGCGCAGGCTCCAGCGGCTGCGGCAGCGGATGATTTTGTGAAGACGCACTATGCGAAGTATGAGTATCGGATTCCGATGCGGGATGGGGTGAAGTTGTTTGCTTCCGTGTATGTGCCGCAGGCGGGGGCGTTCAAGGATGCGGGGCCTTATCCGTTTTTGATGACGCGGACTCCTTATAGCTGTGCTCCTTATGGCGAGGATAAGTTTCCGGCGAGGATTGGGCCTAGCCAGGAGCTGATGGAGTCGGGGTACATCTTTGTTTGCGAGGATGCGCGTGGGCGCACGGCGAGCGAGGGTGCGTTTCAGGAGATGAATGTACATATCGACGAGAAGAAGTCGGCGAAGGATGTGGATGAGTCGAGCGATATGTACGACACGGTGGAGTTCCTGCTGAAGCATGTGCCGAACAATAACGGCAAGGTTGGGATTACGGGTATCAGCTACCCAGGGTTCTATACGTCGGCGAGCATTATCGATTCGCATCCGGCGATCAAGGCGGCGAGTCCGCAGGCTCCGATGACGAATCTGTTCTTCAACGATGATGGGTACCATGGCGGAGCGTTTATGCTGGGCGCGAACTATGGGTTTTATCGGTTCTTCGCTCCGCAGAAGAATCCCGTTATTCCGACGGGTGGACCGCGGGGTGGTGGGCCTTCGGCGGATGAGAATCCGGATACGTATGCGGCGTTGCTGGCTGCGGGACCGACCGGGAATCTGGATACGGGCAAGGAGTATCTGAATGGCAGCAACTGGCTGTTTCACGACCAGGTGATGCACACGACGTATGACGAGTACTGGAAGAAGCGCGATCTGTCGCAGCATATGAAGGGCGTTCATGCGGCGGTGATGACGGTGGGCGGGTGGTTCGACGCGGAGGATTTGTCTGGGCCGTTCAAGACGTTTCATGCGATTGACGAGTTCAATCCGGGAGCAGTGAATACGATCGTGATCGGGCCGTGGACGCATGGCGGATGGGCGCGGACGGATGGCGATCACCTAGGTGATGTGACGTTCAATTCGAAGACTGCGCCGTTCTATCGGGCCAAGATTGAGTATCCGTTTTTTGAGTACTACCTGAAGAGCGTGCATGGCGCACCGATGCCGAAGGCTTATGTGTTCGAGACGGGAAGCAACGTCTGGAAGACGTATGATGCCTGGCCTCCTAAGCCTGCGGTTGCGAAGACGCTTTACTTCCATGCGGGTGGGAAGTTGAGCTTCGATGCGCCGACGGAGAAGGCTGGCGTGGATGAGTATGTGAGCGATCCTGCGCATCCGGTTCCGTTTGTGGGGTATCCGACGGATACGGTTCCGCAGCGGTATATGGCGGATGATCAGCGGTTTGCTTCGACGAGGCCGGATGTTCTGGTGTATGAGTCGGAGCCGCTGAAAGAGGATGTGACGATTGTCGGGCCGGTGCGGCCGAAGTTGAAGATCGCTTCGACGGGGACGGACTCGGACTTTGTGGTGAAGCTGATCGATGTGTATCCGTATGACTATGCGAGCGGCGCGGATGCCGGAAACAAGAGGGTTGTCGGTGCTGCTCCAGTTGTGATGGGCGGGTACCAGCAGCTTGTGCGCGGCGAGCCTATGCGGGCGAAGTTCCGCGATAGCTGGGAGAAGCCGACGCCGCTGGTTCCGGGGAAGATGGCCTCTGTGAATGCGGAGATGCCGGATATCAACCACACGTTCCGCGCGGGGCACCGGATCATGGTGCAGGTGCAGAGCTCGTGGTTCCCTCTGGTGGATCGGAATCCGCAGACGTTTGTGGATATACCGCTGGCTAAGCCGGAGCAGTTTGTGAAGGCTACGGAGAGTGTGTATCGCAATGCGGATGCGGCCAGCGGGGTTGAGGTGCTGGTGATGCCGTAGCGATCTGTAGACGCATGATGGAAATGAATGGGACGGCGGGGTTATAACCTGCCGTCCTTTTTGTTTGTGGCTACCAGAGCTGGACGCGGTCTTTGGTGGTGAGGTAGAGCTTGTCGGTGGGCTGGACGTTGAAGGCTGGATACCATGCGTCGTTGTTGCGTACGGTGGCTGCGCGGAAACGGCCGGGGGCGTGGGGATCGGTGAGGATCTGCTGGCGGAGCGTGGCGTCGCGGACGACGGAGCCCCAGTTCTGTGCAAAGGCTATGAAGAACTGCTGGTCGCCGGTGAAGTTGCCGTCCATGGGAGCGGGCTTGCCGTTCAGTGAGGCGTGGTAGCCATCGTATGCGGCGGTTAGGCCTGCGACGTCGGCGATGTTTTCTCCGAGGGTTTGGCGACCGTTTACGGCGAGATCCGGGAAGGCCTTGTAGGTGTCGTATTGTGCGGCCAGTGCGGCGGCAGCAGCGTTGAAGTGGGCGAGGTCTTCGGGTGTCCACCAGTTGCGGACACGGCCTTTGGAGTCGAAGGCGGCGCCCTCGGAGTCGAAGGTGTGGCTGATCTCATGGCCGATGACGGTGCCGATGGCTCCGTAGTTCACTGCGGCGGGGGCCTTGGGGTCGAAGAAGGGTGGTTGCAGGATGGCGGCGGGGAAGTTGAGGCCGTTGTGGAGAGGAAGATTGACGGCGTTGACGGTTTGCGGGTTCATGGTCCACTCGCGGCGGTCGACGGTGGTTCCGATGCGGCCGACATCGTAGTGGTATTCGAAGAGATCGCTGCGCCAGAGGTTGAGGAAGAGGTTGTCGGGTGTGACTTCAAGCGCGGCATAGCTGCGCCAGTGGTCGGGGTAGCCGATGCCGACTTGCAGGGTGCCGAGTTTGGCGAGGGCTTCGGCTTTGGTGGCGGGGGCCATCCAGGTCAGGTTCTCGAGGCGCTGGCGGAATGCGGCGATGAGGTTGGAGACGAGGGCTTCTGCCTGGGCTTTGGCCTCGGGGGAGAAGTATCGTTGCGCGAAGATCTGGCCTACGGGACCGCCGAGCAGGCCGGAGACGAGGCGGGCTCCGCGGACGTCGCGCGGGCGCTGCTGGGGCGTGCCGGAGAGGGTCTGGCCGAAGAAGGCGAAGCTTTCGTCGGCGAGCGCCTTGGATAAAGCTGCGGCGTAGGCCTCGATGAGGTGATAGGCGAGCAGGTCCTTCCAGGCGTCGATGGGCTGGGAGCTTACGAGCGCGGCCTCACCAGTGAAGGCAATAGGCTGCCAGACGATGAAGGTCGTCTGCTTATCGAGGCCGGCGGCGCGGAAGAACTCGGGCCAGTTGAGTCCGGGGGCGTTGGTGGAGAAGTCGGCGGGTGTCCAGGGGCTGTTGGCTTTGTGGATGTCTTCGCTGTCGGCGAGTGAGATATGGACCTTGGCTATCGCGGTTTCGAGGGTGAGGACACGTGTGGCGCGCGCCTCAGCGTCGGAGATGCCAGCGAGGCGGAACATGGCGGCGATGTGGGCCTGGTACTTGGTGCGGATCTCCTGCATGCGCGGGGAGGTGGAGAGATAGTAGTCGCGGTTGGGGAGTTGCAGGCCGCCTTGCAGGAGGTAGGGTGCGTAGCGGTCGGGGTCGTTGAAGCTGGGCGCGACCCAGAGGCCGAAGATGTTCGGCGTGTGGAAGTTGGTGTTGTTGAGTGCATCGACGTCGGCGCGGAGGGAGAGGCCGAGGGCGTGGGCGAGCTGCTGTGGAGAGCTGATCGCGGCGATTTCGGCGAGATGGGGCTTGAGGGTGGCGATGCCGTGGGTCTCGATAGCAGCCTCGTCCATGTAGGAGCGGTAGAGGTCGGCGATCTTGCGCTGGTCTGTGCCGGGAGCGGCGTTGGCTTTGGCGGCGTCCTGAATGATGCTGGTGGTGCGCTCGGAACTGAGGTCAGAGAGCACGGTGAAGACGCCGATGGTGGCGCGGTCGGGAGGAAGCTTGGTGTGCGCGAGGAAGCCGCCGTTGGCGAAGGAGTAGAAGTCGTCGCCGGGCCGGACGGAGGTGTCCATGTTGGCGATGGCGATGCCGTGGGAGAGGGGGGCCGCGGTCTTTTCTGCTGTTTGGGCTGTGGCGGAGACGCTGAAGGTGAGGAGGAGGCTGCCGGCGATGGGGAGGAGGCGGCGGGCGATAAGAGTCATCTTGATTGCTCCGGTCGTCAGGCTTTGATTGCTATGCCTGACGACCGGATTATTATCGCCTACGCTTGATGGATCAGGCTTTGGCGAAGGGGTCTTCGAGCGACGGGCTTTGCGGGGTGAACATCTCTCCGCCGTTGGGGGTGACGACCCAGTCGTCTTCGAGGCGGACGCCGAACTCGCCGGTGATGTAGATGCCGGGCTCGTCGGAGAAGGTCATGCCGGCGAGGAGTGGCGTGGTGTTGCCGCGGACGAGATAGGGCCACTCGTGGCCATCCATCCCGATGCCGTGGCCGACGCGGTGGCTGAAGTATTTGTAGTCGGGGCCGAAGCCTGCATCGCTGATGACCTTGCGGGCTGCGGCGTCGATGGACTGACACTGCACACCGGGATGCGCTGCGGCGAGGGCTGCAGCCTGGGCTTTGTGGACGATGTCGAAGACCTTCTTCTGCTTGTCGGTGGCTTTGCCGAGGACGAAGGTGCGAGACATGTCGGACTGGTAACCTTCGACGGTGCAGCCGTCGTCGATGAGGATGATTTGGCCCTCGCGGATGACCTGCGGCTGGAGGGAGCCGTGGGGCAGGGCAGAGTACTCGGCGACCTGGCAGCTGGCGTCGCCGGGGAAGCCGACGCGGTTGTAGGCGGCGGAGACGAGCTCGCTGAACTGGCGGTTGGTCATGCCGGGCTGTGCGGATTTGTAGACGGCTTCGTAGACGTTGAAGGTGACGTCGTTGGCGAGGCGCATGAGGGCCAGCTCGGCGGGAGTTTTGACGCCGCGGCAGCCGAAGGTGATGGGGGTTCCGCTGACAGCGGTGAGGGTGGGGCTGGCGTGGGCGATGCCGTCGGAGAAGGCGAACTGGGTGCGCTCCTCGACGCCGATCTTTCCGGTGGTGATGCCTGCTTCCTTCAGTGCTTTGGCGACGAGAGCGTAGGGGTTCTCGTCTTCGTTCCAGGTGTAGACCTTGGTGTTGGACGCTTGCGGAAGCGTTGCGGGTTTGGCTTCCATGCGCTCGCGGACGCGGCCTTCTTCGAAGACTGGGCTGACGATGAAGGGGCTTCCTTTGACGGGGAGGACCCAGGCGAAGAAGCGCTCGGACTGGCCCCAACGCAGACCGGTGAAGTAGTTGAGCGAGGTGCCGGTGGTGATGACGAGGGCGTCGATCTTGTGCTCGGCGAGAAGCTGGCGGGCGCGTTTGACGCGCTGCTCGCGCTCTTCGAGTGTGATGGGCACGGCTTCGGAGCGGCGGCTGGTGAGCGCGGCGATTGGCGCGGGGAGCTTGAGGTCGGATGGGGGCGCTGCGGAGGGGCGCTGGGCTTGAAGGGAGAGTGACGGTGCTGCGGCTGCTGCTGTGGCGGCTAGGAGGAAGCTTCGTCTGGATGGCATGGGTGGATTGTAACGTGCGAGTGGTGCGAAATGAGCGGTAATCGGTGAAGTGGATTCCATTTCGCACGAATGGTAGGCTTCGATTCTGGAGCCTCGACAAAATTTCCTATGAAGGTGGATTGCCAATGGCGATGATTACGACGGTGCAACAGCATATTCTGCAACAGCAGCAGGACATGTTGAAGGCGACCGGGCGCGAGGCGACGGGGACATTTAGCTGGTTGCTGAGCGGGATTACGCTGGCCGCGAAGATGGTGGAGGCGAAGATTCGCTCGGCGGGGCTGATCGACGTGCTGGGCGCGTTTGGCGCGGAGAATGTTCAGGGCGAGCAACAGCAGAAGCTGGATGTGTACGCGAATCAGGCGCTGCTGCACTGCCTTGGATTGCGCGACAGCGTGGCTGCTCTAGTGAGCGAAGAGGATGAAGAGCCGGTGACGTTCAATCGCGATCCGGAGACAGGAAAGTACATCATCGTCTTCGATCCGCTGGATGGGTCGAGCAATATTGATGTGAATGTGAATGTGGGCACGATCTTCAGCGTGCTGCGGAGGCTTCCGCCAGAACATGGAACGCTTGAGGAGTCGATTTTGCAGCATGGCTTTCGGCAGGTCGCGGCGGGTTATGTGTTGTATGGGCCTTCGACGGTGCTGGTTTATACGACGGGCAATGGCGTGTATGGATTTACGCTCGATCCTGCGATTGGCGCGTTTGTGCTGAGCAACGAACGGATGCAGATGCCGGAGCAGGGAAGCTACTACTCGGTGAATGAGGCGAATGCGGCGAGCTGGCCGGAGGGATATCGCGCTTATCTGGAGATGTTGCGGACGGGTGGGCTAGGCAGGGAGTACAGCTCGCGGTATATCGGGAGCCTGGTCGCGGACTTTCATCGGACCCTACTGAAGGGCGGGGTGTTTTTGTATCCGCCTACGTCGAAGCAGCCGAAGGGCAAGTTGCGGCTGCTGTATGAGGCGAATCCGCTGGCGTTTATTGCGGAGCAGGCGGGTGGAGTGGCCACGACTGGTGTTGGCAGGATTCTGGACATTAAGCCAGAGGGGATTCATCAGCGCACGCCGTTCTGCGTGGGCAGCAAGCGCGAGATGGAAGCGTTGCGAGCGGAGCCGGTGTGGTGAGTCGCATAGAGGGTGTTGCGTTTATGGCAGTCGTGACGGATATTCGCGAGGAGTCTCGGGTAGCGGGGCGGCAGCGATGGCAGATGGCGCTGGATCGCACGGAGTTTCGCGCCGGCGATGTTGGGGAGTTGGAGGCTGTCGCTCGTAGTGGAGCTCGACTGCAGGTCCCGGTGCTTGGCGTAGAGATAGATGCGGCGGGCGAAGTGTGGCATGTGGTGGAGAAGCCGCTGGCTGCGGGGACTGCGGTTTCAGGACGGGTGGGCGCGCGTGAGGTTTGAGGGGATAGGAGATAGAAGGCTCCAAAACTGCCCTCCCTCGCGAGCGGGGAAGACAGTAGACCGTTACTAGCGGCGACCTCGCGAGCCCATCATTTCGATGCACTTTCCGAGAGACGGGCTTATCGGATAGGCGACCCCGCATCCCTAGTCTTTCCCAAGAACTGCACTGTCCAGCAATAGCGGAGGACAAACTCGGCCCATATGGGATGATGTTGTGATGTCAAAACGAAAGACAGCGGTTGGCACTATCGCTGGGAGCGCATTCGCGGGCTTCCTCGCCACGGCTCCGATGTATCTTTTCACTGTCCCCAACCATCCAAGGGTAGTTTTCTGGTTGATGGTCGGCAGCGCCAGCGTATGCGTGGTCTTTGTCTTCCTCTGGTTCTTCGTGCCCGATTCGGATAAGAATGTGAAAGCTGCTCCGTCAGCCGCATCTACCATCGGCGGCGACAACAGTGGAGCACAGATGACCGCCGGTCGCGACATTTATATCTATCCAAATACCACTCCCACACCGCCGCCCGCCGCCGCGCAAGTATCCGCCGCAGACAACACACCGCATCTCCGAGCCCGTACGCGTACCGCAGCACTTCCAACGCTGCGATTCACTAGGCGAACTGAGCAGGTGGCCTTCGACTCCATGCGATCTAGCTGGAGACTTGGCTATCAGGGTGAGGAACACACAACGACGGTGCTCGTTTTGTGGATTGAGAACATGTTTCCTACGCAAGGCACCGGGAGAAATCTATCGAATCTCATAGCCAGTGTCCGCGCCGAACAGCTCGACTCAATCACTATCGCCCGAGGCTACTGGATAGGGCAAAGGGACAACGAAATCACTCTCGCGAGCGGAGCGGAACTAGGTATCGTGGTGGGCCACTTCGACGGACGCGAGCGCTTCATCTGCTACGACAATCCGCATGCTCCGCCCTCGTCATATCAGATCATGGACGATGGCTTTAGGGCACTGGGCCATAGGGCTAATTTGGAACTTGTCGTGCGAGACGAAGGCACCACGCCTCTGACGATCACTGTGACTATCGCACAGAGGCCGGAGCAGACCGTGCTTGCTTGCAAGCAAATCATCATTACGCTGCCTCAGCGGATTATGGACATGCGCGACTGTGGAAGAGAACCAGGGCGACGCGAAGATTGACGACCCGATAGAGAAGATCATGCAGCTTGCCGGTCCTGGTAGAACAGATGACGCTGACTTGCATCATGGAGTTCCGCCTGTGATGTTAGCCGATATCCAGTATGCCGATCTGATGAAAAACCGGACTCAGGCGTTGAACAGCCTGCTCAAGGCAATTCGCTACCACGAGGCCATAGCGGATGACTCTACTGTAAGTACTCCCCAGCCTTAGCGAGCTTGAGTTTTCCATTGTTCGAAGACTGGAGGATTGTCGCCAGTGAGCCCCGTCAGTGATTAAATGGTTCGCGTTTGAGCATCCTCGTGATAAAAAAGGATGTCAACGTGACAATTCGACCGTCAGCGCGCCCCTCAGAGAAATCAGCATACTTCGCGGGTCCGTTGCCCCCACTGCTGAAATGGGCAGGTGGCAAGCGTTGGTTGGTGGATGAACTCATCACAAGTTTTCCTCCGAACGCAGCCCATTACTATGAGCCCTTTCTCGGAGGCGCGGCCACTTTCTTTGCCCTACGTCCAAAACGTTCGGTCCTCTCAGATACGAATCCAGAGCTTATAAACTGCTACGTCCAGGTCAAGAAACATCCAGATTTGGTGCTGGATTGCCTTCGTAAGCTGCGTAACACTGAAGCGAGCTATTTCCGCGTGCGTAGTCAGCAACCCACCGATCCCTTAGAACGAGCCGCAAGACTTCTCTTTCTGACGACTCTCTCATTCAATGGGATCTTCAGGGAAAATCTCAAAGGGATGTTCAACGTTCCGTACGGCGGTAAAACCCATGTGAATCCTGCTGATACCGAGAAGATCCTGGCGGCTAGTGCAGGACTCCAAGGAGCTAGAATCTTGTGCGCGGACTTTGAGGCCGCAACGGAGACAGCGAAGCGTGGTGATCTCGTATACTTCGATCCTCCATATACGGTAGCCCACGGAAATAATGGATTTGTTAAATACAACGCCAAGATATTCAGTTGGGAGGATCAGGTTCGGTTGGCTCGGACCGCAGAGCGCCTTGCGGGAAGAGGCTGCTTTGTCTTCGTCAGCAACGCCGATCACAAGTCTATCCGTACTCTCTACAAGCAATTCGAATTGAGAATCGTCGATCGGCACTCTAGGATCGCCGCATCAAGTCGCTACCGAAAGGCGATTACCGAATGTCTGTTCTTTAATGCCGAGGTGAACAGTGCAAGAGCTGCAGAATATAAATGAACGCGAAAACCTCTCCGGTCTAGCTCGAAGTAAGGCGAGAGACTTCGAGACGAAGACGGTACATCCGAACACCCTCGACGACTATATCCCGAAGGGGTGGGTACAGGATAAGCCCAACAAGAGATCCGTCCGTCTAAGAAAAATAAAGTCTCCAGGTGCTTTGCTTGAAGACAGAGTTTGGACGTTGATGTACAAACTCGGATTCTCACTTCTATCCGGTGATCGTGGCGCGCGCCTAGTTTTAAACCCAAAAGACGATAGCAGCCCCAAAACCCAAATCGACGTTGTTGCAATTGATGAGGATGTCGCCGTTGCGATCGAATGCAAGTCAGCTATTAGCTTTTCGAAACGAGCTACTTTTATTGAAGAACTAGCCAAACACAGTCAAACTCGACCGAGATTTATTGCTGCCGTCCGCTCTGACCTGGGTACCGAGCCTAAGCGGCAGCCTGTAATGGCGATGTTTCTTCAGAACGCGGACTTATCGGACAACGATCGAGCGCGGGCGAAGGAAGCCCAAGTGGCTCTTTTCGACGAGGACGACCTCGACTATTATTTGGGTCTGGTTGGTCAACTGGGGCCAGCTGCCAAATATCAGTTCTTAGCTGATTGTTTGCCTGGCAAGCCAATTGCAGGTTTGGAAATTGTTGTCCCTGCGGTGAAATCGAAGATGGGTGGCCACAACTGCTTCACGTTTTCAATATCGCCGGAATACTTGCTGAAAATATCGTGGGTATCCCATCGATCGAAAGGGAAAGCTTCTGACGTCGATACTTATCAGCGGATGATGGCGAAGTCTCGCCTAAACAAGATTCGAGAGTATATCAATCAAGATGGCATCTTCCCAACCAACATCGTTATCAATCTGGAGAAGGCTGCGGTTAATTGGGATAAAGCGCATCAAGAACAGAATAACAATCTTGAAGCCGGGATTCTTGGTTGGCTTCGGATCAAACCTGCTTACAAATCCTCGTGGATTATAGACGGGCAGCATCGCTTGTACGCCTACTCTGGTCTTGAACGCGCTGCAAAAGCTCGGGTGGCAGTTCTGGCGTTTGAAGGTCTCGCGCCTAGTAAGCAGGCGCAGCTATTTATCGACATCAATGCAAAGCAAAAGCACGTCAAGCAATCACTGCTCTTAGAACTCTATGCGGAGTTGCATTGGGATTCCGATAAAGTCACGGAAAGAGTGAGTGCCGTAATATCCAAGGCAGTGCAAGACCTTGGAGCCGATAAGAAGTCTCCTTTTTACGGTCGTATTCAAACAGCGGATGAATCAAAAGATGCTATCCGTTGTATCTCTATTACGGGCGTCTTTGGGGCATTGGAACGAAGCGATCTTTACCTGGCAAAGATGAAGGGTGACGATGTCCAAGAATACGGACCGTTGTGGGAAGGCACTAATGAAAAGTCTTTGAAGCGGACTGTATACATTCTTCGGGACTGGTTCACGTTCATAAGCAAGCCGGCCTGGGACTGGTGGGAGAAAGGGGCGGGCGAGGGCGGAGGTTTCGCCATGAATGATCCGATCATTGCTGGTGTTGCAGTATTACGTAGCGTCTTTCAGCATCTTGAGGTCGGTAAGTTACGTCTGCGGGATCTTGATGGCGAGGATGTAGTACGAACCATTCGCCCGTATGGCGAGGTCTTGGGAAATTACTGTGCCAGTCTAACCGAAGACGAACGCAAGATATTTAGGGACAAGCGTGGTGTACAAGGGCAAACTTGGCGCCGACGTCAATTCGAGAAGGCAATAAGAGACAAATACCCAACGTTCAATCCCGAAGGCCTCGGTGAATACATCGAGGGAGAAAAGGCTCAAACCACTCAGAAAGCAAAGCACTCAATCGATCAAATCGAAACGATGCTGCAGCGTGCGATTGTTGAGGAACTGCGGCGCGAATGCGGAGCTGGTGAGGACGAGTGGTGGATGGTCGGCGTGCCGAAGACCGTAAGGATCAAAGTATCTCAGCGGCACGAAGATGATGACAACAAGCGTGGAGGAAAAGAGTTCTACTTTGACCTAATCGACTACAAACATATCGCTGCGGCGGTGCAGAATTGGCCAATCTTCGAGCCGATTCTCGGCTTTGGAAAAGGGGGCAAAGACAAGAAACTGGAATGGCTGGACTACGTGAACGAGAAGCGCAAATTGGTTGCTCATGCGTCGGCTGCGGTTGTCTTACCGATTGCCGATCTGAGTCGACTGCAAGAAATAGAGAAATGGCTTCACGGACGACTTACTGGTGTCACCACTAAACATTCTGGGTCCGAAGTCGAGCAAGCTGTCGCCGGATAGATACCGTCAAAACAGGCGTTAATGCCGACCGAATTGGACTAAAGAGCTTTCGTGGCTCACTCAGTACCTCTTGCTTCGGTACGGCAAATAGCCGTAAGACACTCCAGATTCTTTAAGTGCGGCCTGCTGCGGCCAGCCCGAATATCTAACAGGGCACGTCGAGAGAGGCCACTTTTACTAATCAAGAATGAAAGCGACAACCGTTTCAACCCGGGCAAGATCTTCGTTTGCCATTCATCGCGGCTCTGGTCAACGTATTCCGTATAGATGTTCTTATCGCTATGAATGAGTCCAGCATCGACGGCCTCAAGCTGATTAGATTCTTTGCCAATGTATTTAATGTGATCGATGCAAATGTGACGACGCTGAAGCAAACCGATAGTCCGCTTTTCGCACGCATTGCCCGCAGTATCCGCGCATTTTGATTCGGGATGATATTCATACTCGCTCAAAATATCCCCGTATGTTTTTACGCGTGCCGTCTGCTTGGTTCCGTTATAGCCAGCGGTCGTAATCCGATAACTGTTACCCGTGTACTGGTCAATCCAATCCATTTTGAGCCACTGAGTCGAATTGTTGTTGTACGGGGCAATCAGGTGGAAATGTTCGGGGTCTGCACCTTTGGGATGACCAAATGCTTTAACGTGGCAGGTTAACAAGAAATTGAAGGGCTTGATCTGTTCTGGGTAGGTTTTCCCTTCATTCAGTTTGGCCAATGGTCGGATGACAGCCGGACTGCTCACGGTCACACGACCGACAGCAGGCCGATCTTCGAATTCCAGATTCTGCGTGGGCATCTCTAGCACTTTGAGCACAATCTGAAGCCACGCCTGTCCGACCCATTTCCGGTCGTCGCTTTCGTGGTCCGTGGGATTTAGTAAGTGACCAAGGCCATGCTCTGACCATCGATCTGCGCCATTGTTGACCCCCTTGCGAAGCAGTTCGGGATTCCCGCGCCTGTCCTTCAGGAAGAGGGCATACCGTTTGGTGGAAATTGCCAAGCAGTAAAGCTGTCGTTGCTTTCCGGTCTTCAGGTCAAAATTGTCACCTTCAATTTTCAGGATAGATCCAGGGATCGCGTCGCGATCATAAGGATTGAGAGCCGCAAACCGTGTCACAATGTCTTCAACTTGTTTCCACGAAAGGGCCTTGATTGCAGGCTTGTTTTTCTCTGAACGCTCTCCTCCGGGACATGCGATCAGCCCGCCGTGCTTTGTGGCAACAATTGCCATTGAATCCGTATCCTCCATGGCATAGGTGCCTCCCAGCTCTGAGACGCAATTCTCCAGCAGCGCCAGCATAAGGCGAGCGCCGCCCGTAATCAGAGAAGCAAGTGGCGGGAAACAGTATTTACCGGGCACCTCTGGGTGACTGACTCTGCAGTTAAACGGCTGCGGATCAATACCGTGGCAAACGACATCTACTTTCTCATCTGACTCCTGCCGATTCATCTCTGCATAGATGCCGTAACTTGTGGAATTTGCGATAACTTTGAGAGCCTTATCCAGCCGATCCTTTTCGGACTGTGGCATATCAGCGCGGGATGCCAATCGCTTGCGTTCCTCAATCACAACCTTAAAAAAATCCTTTTGCCTAGGGTCAACCTCAATGGCCCCACGCAGACTAATTGGTTTCAATTGTTTTAATTTGCCGCCCGATTTCAATTGAAAAGCGTCGCTAATTTTAGGAATTCGGCCTGTCAGAATAACCGAAGCAACAACATCTGGCAGTGAATACCAGACAGCATTTGGGTTGGTGGGGTCGCTGTAAATATAGTTCACGGCCACCTGCCAATCATTGCTTGTAGCGCTATATTTACTGCGAGACGGCAGAATATCGCCGTCCGGAATTATTTTGACGAATGCTGTTAAATTTTTCCAGGCATCCTGGGTAAATAAATAATTGACCGATACTCTATTCAGAAATTCCGTAATTTCCTTTTGGCAGTGTTCAACAATTGTGATTTCTCTAGCGGTCACGAATTGCCAAAGTTCCATGAGACTGTTAACGGTCGGGTACATTGACACAAAATCCGTGTACACCACTGGAACGGGAGTTTTTCTAATATGTGCACTGGTCCGCCCGCCAAAAAATGCAGATTGAGCGTAGCCGAGATATGTTTTGGGGAAATCAGGCTGGCGCTCAAGAATCGGCCTGATTTTCATTGCTTGCAGATATGCCTTACCGATTGATGCTGGTGAGTATGCCTTCGTCGGCTGAAGATCTATCGGATGCTTGTCATATTCTGCAAGCAGTTTTGTTGCTAATTCGGATGTTGCCAAAACGTCACGACGGTTGTAGTCGATATATTCGTTCGTGATTAATCCATGACGGTCGGCACGTTGTTTTCCATGTTCCACATCGAACGCCTCACAAGCTGACGCCAACGAATAGCTTTTGTCGGTTAGCGCAAATGCTAGCGTCCGCAAATCCAAGAAGTGGCCACGGAATTTATAACCCTCTTCTGGTTCGCCGTTTGCAGATCCCTCCGGAATCAAATCCTCCGGGTCACAACCATTTCGTCCTGTAAAACCTTTTAGTGCTCGTTTACCGTCAATTTGTTTAATGCCGATCCTTGGCCGGTATTGATTTTTTTGTTCATTTCCAAAGCTGTCGATATAGGGCCAAAGGTCCAATGAGAAACCTCCAGCAAAGCGGCCTCGCGCTGTTGCGGAGTCACGAGCAAGTCGTGACAGGTCGAACGGAAGATTAAATCCGACGAGGAGACAGCGGGTCTTGTACACGGCCAGATAAAACTTCGAAAGAAACTGCTGCAACGTGAGCAGTTTTAATTTTTTGTTGGCGGCGTCCGCCGAATGATCTACAACATATTGTTCAAGAAGCTGACGATCATGGGCTGGTAGATCGGTGCCAAAGAACAATCCTTCCTCTTGGCACTCTCCAGCTATAAAGAACCGGTAACTTCCGAACGTGAGCCGCTGGGCTGCATCGACGCGTGTTTCCGTATCGAACACCAGCATTGAGTCGGGTCGTCTCCAGGTCTGGCGACGGTGTGTGCTTGAGTATGCATTTTCCAATGCAGGAATCCTTAGCTCTGGATAAACGCGCACGGATATAGGTAGTGAAGTAATTCGCGACATGTTGCCTTTATCCTTTCCTCGTAAACTGAGCAATCGGCGTGTTGAGCCACCATTGTGGCCCGAACCTTTCGACCAGAAACGCGCTTAGCACTTCCAGCATTTCGGCTAACCATCGCAACAGTCTGTCGATGAGGTACAAAATGGTGTCGATAAATCCACGAATACATCCGGCAGCCGCCAGCAGTGGGCAGCCCTGGGGGTTTTCGAGTGTTAGCTTCGGCCAATCATATTGAGCCACACTCAACACTGCCCTGTGGTCGTTTGCTGGGACTGCAACGGTCACCCTACTGTTTGCTCTTCCTGCAACATGATGGTTATCTCTGATGGTTTGGCCCTTCATCGTCCGTCGGCATTCAGCGCAGCAGGTTGGTTTACTCCCTGTCACAAGTGCTTCCAGGCGCGTTTCCCCGCACGCACAATGTGTGTTCTTTCCAGCCCGCCGCGCGATTACGGCTTTACGATGAAATTTTCTAATGGGGTCTGATTCTGTCAGTGAATGTTTCATGCACTCCTCGCATACAGGGACTCAAATGACAGCACGCCAGCCGATCCCAATCGGTTCAATGCTGCGAGGTCCGTCATCAACAGAACGTCCACGCCATTTACATTTTTGATTTGTTTGCCCTGGAACTCTTTGAGTCTCGATGCGTCGCCCGTTTGCAAATAGCGATGTAGCGCATTCCAATACTCGGCGAGTAGGCTGACCTGTTTGGAGCCACGCACGGCAATATCGCGTGTTCCCTCGGGCGTCGGGATCAGTACCATTCGCAACAGATTGTCGGATTTCTTGGCTGCGTATTTGCCATTCGTGCGTTTTTGTAAGGCTGCTTTACCCCACCTGGTTACGGTACGCGGGCTGATTCCAGCATCGCGCGACGCCTGTGTGAGAGACACCTTATCGTTTCGCATCTTCGAGATCGCGGAGATGACGCGATTCCAGGTCTCCTTAAACCTTTCCGGCTTCGCAGAGTACTCCGCTTCGGTGCGGGGCATGGCGTGCTTAGCTTTGGTTCGCGGCTTTCCGGAGACCCTCTTGACTCGCGATTTCGATGCCTCGTTGGCACTCTTCTTGGAACTTGATCGTTTGGGAGGTTTACGTTTCATGAGGGGGATTTTGCCTTGCGGCATCCGCACCTACAAGCCCCTTACAGTTAAGACGAAATTTCGCCTAAACTGATCGGGGGCAGTTGTGGCGAATGGAGCTAGAGACGCAGAAGACACTTCAAGAAATGTTCGACCAGGTCGTCGAGCATCTTTGTCGTATGAGTGGAACAAAGAGCTATGAAGAAGCTATCGCGGCGCTGCGTATGCAGTTTCGCGACAAGAACACATCGCCTGCGGCATGGATTCATAAGGTTGCGCGAGGTTTATATCCAACAAATGAATCCGATTCAGTCAATCCAGAATTCTTCTATGAAATTCTGGGGATGATCGATACCAAAGCTAAATCAGATGCCGTGTTGGCCAGTCTGCCCGAAGAAGCAGCACCAGAGATTGAAAAATTCCTCAAATTTCTATTGAAGGAATTTCTCCCCACTCAGCGCCTAGCGGCACAGAAATTGGTTAAGGCTCTTCCCCAACGACGCACGGGCGGCCCAAAGTCAAAGATGCCTAGCGAAGCAAAGCGTCGCCAAATTTGCCATGAAATTATCGAGCTTCATGCAAAAGGTGTGTCAAAAGGCGACGCTCAGAAGCGAGCCTCCTTGAAGTGGAATATACCGCTGCGATCTATCCAGCGGATATGGGCGTTGAGGGGCAAAATACCGATATCTAACTGATAAAATAGAACTTAAAAAGCGGGCTCGCCACCTGTTAGCGCAGGCGACAAGCCCTAGACTACCGAAGGAGATAGGACTCCAATGGCAGCTACACAAACCGTAGCGCAGGCTTTGCAGTTCTGCAAATCCGGCGACGGCATTTCTCCACTAAACGAAATTATCTCTTCCGTCACGCGATCCACGTTGCGACCGCGTCGAGGAGTTGTAATCCTCCATGGCTACGGTATAAGCGTTCACGTTGAGCGTGGCCACTTAGTTCTGGAAAGTGGAGTTGGCTCGGACCGATACAAGGGGCGCTTCGCCCGCGTCGGGCACGGTCTTGAGCGGCTTGTCGTAGTTGGAGCGGATGGCGTGGTGTCACTTTCTGCCCTGCGCTGGCTCGCAGATCAGAATGCATCGTTCATAATGTTGGAGCGTGATGGTACTGTTCTTGCCACAACTGGCCCGGTGCGATCGTCGGATATCAGATTGCGTCGCGCTCAGGCATTGGTCCATCAAACGGGTTTAGCTTTCCGAATGAGCCGCGAGTTGATCGATCGGAAACTCGCAGGACAAGAGCGCATCGCGCGCGAGTCGCTGCAAGACCACCCGACGGCAACAGTCATCAAACAATTTCGTTCTGAGTTGGCCGAGGTCGAATCCATTGACGCGATCCGCTTCATAGAGGCGCGTGCTGCCAAAGCCTATTGGAACGCATGGCGAGCTGTCTCCATAACCTTTCCCGAAAAGGAACTATCCCGCGTACCTGAGCATTGGCGCAGCTTCGGCTCACGCGTCTCACCCCTATCAAGCTCTCCCCGACTTGCGGCCAATCCTGTCAACGCAATCTTGAACTATCTCTATGCGCTGCTGGAGGCAGAATGTCGTCTTGCTATCGCAGCTCTTGGGCTTGATCCAGGTATGGGAGTCTTGCATATGGATACAACCAATCGAGACAGCTTAGCGTGCGATCTGATGGAGCCTATCCGCGCAGATATAGATGCGTATGTACTCAATCGAATCATATGCCAGTCATTGAAGAGGAGCTGGTTCTTTGAGGAGCGCAATGGAAACTGCCGTCTGATGGCCGAGTTGACCAGTCAACTCGCGGAAACCGCGTCAACATGGGCGCGCCTAGTCGCTCCGCTCGCAGAGTGGTTAGTACAGGAGATTGCCTCAACGACGAAAACCCGCAGGATGGCTCCTGCAACCCGGCTGACGCAGAACCGCAAGCGTGAGGTCAGAGGCGGAAAGCCTCTGATGATTCCCAAGCCATCTGTGAAACTCCAAAATGTGTGCAGCAATTGCGGAAATGAGATCGTAAGAGGAAGCGAGAAATGCAAATCCTGTGCCTTAGAAGTGACGACTCCAAAATTAGTAAGAGCCGCATCTGAAGGCCGTATTGTGTCCCACACGGCGAAAGCCGAATTCAAGCGTTCCCAGACGCAGCTTGCTAGTCACGCAAGTCGACGAGCATGGTCAGCTTCCGATCCGGCTACCTGGCTCACAGCTGAATTTTACTCAGAAAAGATTCAGCCCCTTGTTTCGTCCCTCTCAGGCCGTGCGATAGCCCGTTATCTCAGCGTTTCTCATGGCTATGCGATCGAAATTCGGAATGGTCGCGTGCCGCATCCTCGGCATTGGCAGACTTTGGCAATGCTCTTGGGGGCGTCGGGATAAAAGGCTTCACGAGCAATTTCATGGTGAAAGGGTTGCCGAACAACGTGCTTCGAAGATTCGTTGTCTAGTGGTCTGAGTCGTTCTTCACACCTGAAGCGGCATCGGAATCAGATCTGGCCCAGATCAAAAAACCCGAAATAGAACCGAATAGGATCCATACAGCTTGGACAGCAGCATCTCCCTTTATTCGGTTTACCAAAGTCGTCTTTGCTTCATAACCTTCCGATCGGAACCGGTTGACAGGTTGTGCGAACCCCACCTCTCCGAAGACGACGTTTATTGCGGGGCGTTCATCAATGGAAATGATGCCACTTTGATGGGCATCAAGTTTGGACATCGGTATCGAGTCGCCAGGCGATAAGGCCACGGTTCCTCCATCATATATAGTCCGATCAAAAAGACTGTGTCCCAGGATTCTAATCTCTGCAGAGCGTGTCATGGGTGTACTGGATTCAACACTGACCCCTCCGTTTGTTCCGACAGCAATTCGGCCAGAGAATGGCAAAACAATACTGTCTCCCTCCTTTGCACTTTGCATCGGATCATCTATTAGAAAAACAACAGAGTTCTCGCTGATCTTTTCTGAAAATGAATCACTATTATCTGAATCCAACGTGAGTTCGCCCGCCCCTCCACCACTGGAGTCTTTGCAGCGTATCCTCAACGGGCCTAATGAAATCCTCTCAACCAAGACGTCCATATTAGGAGCGGGGTGATAGATGCCCGAAAACTTCTGACCCTTGGAACCATGACCTTTGTAGACCAGGGCATTCGTAAAGTGCCAGTAAACGGGCGTTGCATCCAAAACAAGTTGCGCAAGTTCGGTCTGGCCAACAAAATGAAATGTAGCTTTTACTGTCCAGAAACTCACAATCAATGCCGCTGTCAGAGATATAAGCGAGATGACCAGTTTAACCGGCAACTTTTTGGTCTTGGCTAGAAATCGTGAATACAGGCCTCTGACTATGACAAGAATAGATGATTGTTGGACGCTCCCACCAGACTGAGCCTGATCTGGCTCTCTGTCCTGCGGTTGTTTGGGCGGTAACTCCGGTGGCACAAACTGGGGCTCTTTCCCTGTCTTCTGTTCAGAGCGATTCCTATCCAGCGACTTCTCTCGCTCCCCAACCTCGCTGTCGTTAGACTCTTCAGTCATTCAATTACCCAATCTGTATAAATACGTGTCACTCAGGTGGGAGCACCGTGATCTTAGAAATCCAACCATGCCGCTGCTACGGAAGCAACACTCGGAACCGCGCGGGAGGAAGAGCCCTTTCGAATTTCCATCGCAAGACAGTCATTTTGTTCTCTCCGTGCGTAACAGGAGACAATTTGCAGAGGGTATCGAATGCAATGGTAGGTAAGTCTGGACGCTGAATCTGTGTACAGGGATTGCGCGAACCTCCAGGAGATCCGATCTGCACCTCAGAATCCTGCCCTAGCGCGTTCAGGAGAAGCACTAAGATACGAGTGTCTTGTGGATTGCCCCAAGAAACGGGGACAATTTCGAGGTCAGCCTTAATCGCGCTTTCAAGATTGCACGGCGATTGAGGCCATACAAGCACGGCAAGGCTATTCGCGTCATATCGACTCAAGTCGCGCTTTGGGTCTGGAGGAACCAGAAGTCGATAGGTCCCATTGGCTTTGTTTTCGATTTCGTAACTTCCACTCGCTTCATAACGTCCATCGATTGAATTGATCAACATACACAGATTCGAAGGCGGTCGAGGGCCTCTCAATTCGATCTGCAAATTGCTCAAGTCGAGAGAAGGGTTGCTGCTCGGGTAGAACATCCCTCCGAAAAGATGACCGCCAACAGGGATTTCATTTCGATATATCTGCTGGAAACCTGGCTTTGGTTGCAAGCCTTCAACCTGTGCTAGGCAATGGGTAGACGATAAGACGAGCAGTGACAAACCAAGTCTTACGAACGCCTCAACTCTATAGTCGGTTGCCTCAATTAGATTTTTGACGTCGGAGATCATATTCTTCTTCCTCAATCCTTTGTTCACAATGATCCCAATAGATCTTGTCCACGTCCCTTTTCCCTGCGAGCCCCATTCCGTCCGATGAGATCCTCAGCGAAATACCTCCCTTAATCGGCTTCATATACTCAGGATGCTCGGGGCAGTTTTCCTTCACATCAGGACCGTGGTGCGCTACCCACGTGCCCGTAAACGTACCGTCAATATAGCTTCCTGTTGCCATTTGCTCGTTGGACCGTATGAATGTAACTGACGTGCCGCTCTGCTCAATAACAATAATCCGGCCGTTGGAATCTCTCCATGTGCCTGAGAGATCACTCTTAAGAGCCTCTAGTCTCTGGGCTTCTAGCCGTTTCTCTTCTTGAACGCGGGCCCGCTTCTGTGCTTCATAACCTAAGACGGCTATCTTTTCTAAGATATCTTTTTGACCGGGCACGAGCTGATCGTACTTTTGATAATAGGTGAACGCTAAGTCAGGAGCAGACTGTCCGGGGGTAGTAGTGCACTCATATGCTCGAGCCATGTACAGCATCCATATCGCAGAATGTCCTCCTTCTGGAACCGATGAAAGTGATTGGACTGCAATTCCGCAGTCTTGACGGTCGAGTGCAACTTTTGCGATCGCGATATTAGTGTCTATCCTCTCTAGGTCCGCTAAGGTTAGCTCTGGCACTGCTCCGGAAGTAGTCCTAAATATGCCTTGGATGATTCCGTCAATATATCTCAAACGGAAAACCGTACCCGTTTTGCCCTTCAGATTCAGAAGTATGCCTGCAAGCCGTCCATCGGCCCGTATCGGGCTGCCACTCATTTCTTCCTGAAAATCTTTGCCGTCAGCGCGTTCAACGAATATATATTGGGGATCAAAAGAAATCTGAGTTACGGGGACCGTTTGCACGGTTCCCGTTTCATTCGTCATCTCGAGCGTCCATGCTTTTACGGAGTTGGGAGGAGGATCGGTTGCAGGTCCAATGCTCCAGTCTTGGTCGGTCGGACAAAAAGAAGATGATTGGGAAGTAATACGAAGGATCGATATGTCTTTCGCCAAATTCATCTCTATGTCGGCTTCGCCCCGAATTCCGGGGGCAACGATAACATCTGCGGTTGGCTTATTCTGTGTTAAATGAGCTGCGGTAATGAGAAAACACTCCGGTCCTCGAGACCTTGTGACTCCCTGCCCAACAGCGGATCCGCGGACAAATACCGAGGCGGCATGAGCATAGAAGGGGAAAAGGAGTATTATAGAGATAATTGGCCTGTTCACATCAACACCCCAAGTGTCGCTGCTAGATTTACACACGGTTCGTTAGGCATTCCGAGTCCTCCCCGTCCTACATTCATATCCTTCAGAGGCCGAAGACAAAGAGATAAGATTATGAGTCAGAATGATTTGTTAAGGAAGGAACGCGGGGATATGAAAAGAAGGAATACTCATTCCTTCATCAACTCCAGTTCCCTTTGGTGGTAGGACAGTGTATACATCGGATAGAGCCGCCGTCAAATTCGAAATTTCTTGTCAGAGCGATAGATCCCAAAGACCTTTTCAGATGAAAACCTATAGATGGATCCACGCAACTGGAAACATGTCCTGCATGTCTCAGTTGTGCGCGTCCGTGAGCGTGGCAGCGACGCGTCGGTTTCCCGCCGGGAGCGTCTGCTTCGCAACCCGATACTCCGGGGGTTCTAATTGATCCATCTGGTTTCCGAATGTTGACTGCCTTGCTCGCGGGCCAGCAATTCATTCCGAAAGACCACTACCGAAATCCTGGTCCACTCGTAAATTCCAGGGGAGGGCAGTTTTGGGGGCTTCTATCTCCTATCCCGCGTGAGGTTTGAGCGTAGAGGCGCTTGCTGGTACACTTAATAGAGTCGTTAGACGGCGTGGCTTCTGCATGAGCAGTGTGCGATGCGCGTCTGGTGGGGGGCTGTAGCTCAGCTGGGAGAGCGCCTCGTTCGCAACGAGGAGGTCAGCGGTTCGATCCCGCTCAGCTCCACCAAGGAATTCAAGGGTTTTCCTCGAAAATCTGGGTCACGAAAGAGGCGATTCAGCCGCGTGGGTCAGATAAGGGTCAGCCAGGCAGCTTTCCCGCCTTCCAACACAACAGCACAACCTTCTCGCTTTTCATCGCCGATGCTTTGAGCGCAGGTGCTATGGGTTGAGTGTCTCGCACTCCAGATGACATCAACCTCTTGACTTTCTCCATGTGCCACGAAGTAGCGTCGGGGACGCCAAGATCACATCTAGAAAGCGATTGTTTTCCTGTTCTATTTATTTCAGCCGCCGCGCCTGATCTACCTTCAAACCGAAGCTCCTCTCTTCCGCCAACTATAGCCCGTCTTCCACAACCAGAGGGATTCGCCAACCAACTCATTCGACTAGGGATTTTCCCAGTTGCTGAGACTGGATCTGCCACCTAGCATTGGCCGTTAACCCGGAGTCTGAGACGACGGTTCTAGGAAGATCGAATGAGGCAGGATAAAACTCCGCACGGATATTTGCGGTTCGTCTCCTTGGTGAAGCCATGAATGGAATGCACCGCCAAAACGGCGAGCCACATCGGTTGTCTGCCGGAAGCCATGCAGTAGTCATACAAGCCTTTTTAGCGTTGACGTTTTTCCTTTGTTGTCTCCCGGCGCTCTCCTGCCCTGCACAGTCCGCGCCTGCTCCTACTGTGCCCTCCCAATCGCCAAAGTCTCTTGGTGAGGAGCTGCGAAATTCGGATGGCAAGGAAATACACGTCTTCTACATTCACGGTATTGGATCCGAGGGTCCCAAAGATCGCGACTCGCGGGCGCTTCGAAAGAGCATTTGCGACTATCTCAAGGACTGCACAACCCCTGAGGGTACTCCAATTGGCGAGTGGGACTACGCCGACCGGGATGAATTTCAACTTGATGCGTCAGTCCCGGCTCTCGAGTACATGGACGAGCAGGTTTGGAAAAGCCAGGAAGAATGGCATGCGGCAGCGCCTTACGCCGTTCACTTCCAACTCGCTCGCTCCAATGGACCAGCTTTGTATGTAGACGAGTTGAATTGGTGGCCGCTGACCTTTTCGCTCAAATGCCGCCAGCTCATAGCTGGTGACGCCTCCTTTGTCGCCCCAAGCAAAGCAAAACTTGATACCTGCTCTAGTCGTGAACCGAATGCCGGTGTTCCGCAGCGATTCAAGTCGTACGACTGGATCTCCAAGGATGAGGACACACGTCTTCGCCAGCTACCCGCGCGAGGTGCTAAGGCCAATCGACAGTTGAAGAGCGATTTAATGGACTGGGCGTTTTCCGACGCAGTAATGGCGCTTGGCCCACTCCGAGTTTATGTTCTCGATGGAATCCGCCAATTAATTCTGAAATCGCTTGCGGACGCGCCGACCACATCCCAAACTGGCGCAAGTGGAGTTCGAGCGAATCAGGAATTCGTGATCGTCTCCCATAGCCTGGGGAGTTATCTGATCTTCTCGGCCCTCGATATGGATCGAATAGCTGCGAAGACGGCCACTGCAGAAGAAACCCGAAGCGACCTTCAGGAGATATTGAAGCGTACTTCCCTGGTGGTCTTCTTCGCAAATCAACTCAGGTTGCTGGAATTAGCGGCTCTGGACGAACCTTCGGAAAGAAATATTGCGGCGGACCTTCATGATTGGGGAAAAGTTCGATGCGAATATCTCAAGTCCTTGCCCAGTGTACCGCAGGAGTGCAAGCCTCCACGAATCATTGCATTGAATGATCCGAGTGATTTGCTTACCTGGACAGTTCCTACTCTCGGTGGCATTAACGTCGAAAACTACAGCGTCAGAAATTCCACCCACTGGTTATGGCTGTTTGCGAACCCAACCTCGTCCCATAGCAACTACGCAACAGATAAGCGTGCAATCAAAGAGATGCTCACATCGAGTTCTGATGAGAAGAAATGAATTGAGTAGGTACACGCCCGCGGCGCCTCAAAAGACGAACTTGATGAGCCGCATGATGAGTTTGTCCAGAGACAAGACCGTTAGCAGGCGGGTGCGAGGAGAGCAGCGGTCGCCAAGGCTAGATTGCCTAAATTTAGCAATCGATGCGATGTGACAATTTCGGATTGCCGCTCGCGACGACTGCACTGTTCACTGACGAATCGAAGAGTTCCGTAACTACACTCAAACTGCACTGCATCACTGGAACGGGACAATCTGTAGTGGAACGATCAGCGTCGTCTGCACAAAAGCTCCGGCGTTTGGCGAGGTGTTCGTGAGCACATCCACCACGCTAATCTGATAAGAGCCAGCAGACGCTCCGGTCTGCACACTCTTTGGTGCTGTGAATCCACCGCCACAAGAAACGATCGGGCCTAATAACAACAACACGGAAAGGATGGCTAAGAATCTAGACGATATTCTGCGTCGTCTTGAGGACAAAGCTCCTCCCACCATAACTATCACTCCTGATATTGGCAACAGGCAGGCATAAAGCATCCCCTGCTGCGCAGGCCCTGGGGAGAGCCTCGCCAGTGCTCCACCAGTCGTTTGGATGATGATGGTAACTTGAGTTGGGCTGCTACGACTCTCTGACAACGTTATTGGCTGCGACATTGCATAGCAGGAAATGCCAAGGTCCGAAGCTTTACTTACGACACCACTCGAGGATACTAGTACAGTGCACTCAAAGTTGACCTGGACTGGCCCCGGAGAGCTCACACCTGCGACAAAGCTAGCAGACTGTCCCGGGAAAACTACTAGGGGCGGACTCAACACTAATGGTTTCAGATTGAGGTAGGCTGTCTTATCGCCTTCGAGATTAAGTGTATTTACACCTTTGACAGTCAAAACATAATTATCGGCCGATAAGTAAGTATGCGTCGGGGTCAATGACCCGCCACTCATAGTAACTGTTGGCGTCTGGTCTCCCCAATCCAAGGTCGTAGCCAACTGCAGTGGTGGATTCGTAACATCTTTACAGGTTGCTGTGGCAGAGATCGTAGGACCTGTTATGCCCGCGGCCTGCAGTTGCAGCGCACACTGTGGGACAGGCGAAACACTGATGGTGACGGCGATGCTGTTCACGTTGCTTGCGACGTTGCTGACTTGCACCCAGTAGCTTGTGTTTGCGTTCAGCGGAGGTGTTGTGAACGAAGGTCCGGTGGCTCCCTGTTGTGGCATTGATGTGTCTCCGCTCGTACCCTGGAACCACTGATAGGACAGGGGCAGTGTGCCGCCAGCCTGTACAGTGAGGGTTGCCGTGCCTCCAATAGCGATCACCGGAGCTACAGGTTGAGTTGTAATGGTTGGCGCAAGAGGAGGCGAGACGGTTACTGTTAGTGCCGTACTGTCCTGATTCGTTACGATGTTTGTGACGCGCACCCAGTAGCTGGTGGTTGCGATAAGTACAGGGGTAGTGAAGGATGAGCCAGTAGCTCCCTGGACTGGATCACTGGTATCTCCACTCTGACCTTGATACCACTGGTAGGTGAGCGGTGCCGTACCCGTGGCCTGAATCGCCGCGGTCGCGGTACCTCCGTACGGAATCTGTTGGCCGGAGGGCTGAGTCGTGATGGCCGGCGGTATCGAGGGCATGGCGGCCACACCCTGTGGGAACGAACTGGCCGTCGGGGGGCTGGCGAGGAGCACCCCCGACCGAATTATTGAGACGGAGCCAAGATTCCCATTTCCAAGGTTGGTTACGTACACGGTTTGTCCATCAGAACCGACAGCTACACCCGTCGGACCACTGCCGACAGTTACTGTTCCTGTGAAAGTCTGGCTATTCACGTCGAACACATAGACGTGGTTGAGCGATGCTGCATTACTGGACATGGGGGCTGCAGCATATAGCTCACCCGTGCTCGTGATGACAATTCCGAAATCCGATGGAACCGCATCCACAAGCGCAGTTACAGGATTAACATTCCCGCTCACCGGATCGATGAAAGCAACTCCAAGGCTCTGGGGGGTAGTTTTATTCGTTGGGTCCAGAATCGTGACGGAAACGCAAACCAATTTTCCATCGGGGGTGACGGCGACAGAGTGCGCAGTGCCTTCCGGGCTAGGGATATTGACTGAGTTAGGGATATTGATAGTCTTAAGAATGTTCTTGGTCGAGGTGTCAACGACTACTAGGCACGGGATGTTACTCCCATTGACCGTGCAGGCATCTGCGACGTAGGCGAGTTTGCCATCCGGCGACAAGGCGATCGACCTTGGATCCGGAAAGGGGTGATTTGGATCGGGGTAATTTGAATCTGTGATGGTAGTGCGCATATTGTTGTTGGCTGTGTCAATTACCTCTACGCCAGGATCACAACCGTCGCTGCATGGCGGTTCTACTACCCAGACAAAACGACCGTCCGGACTGATGGCAACTTGCGACGGGACTACGTTTGTCTGAAGTGGAATATCCGGCAGCGAATTCACGCCTGTTTTAGTGTCAATTACTTTGATGACTCCTGCAAAGCCGGACGAAGAGCCAGAGTTAGAGCCAGAGACAGCGACGTAGACTGTCGCATTATCGGGAGTTACCGCTAAGCCCCCCGAAGGGTAGTACGAAAACATCGTCGAAACGCCAACCAACGCGCGGCTAGTTGCACTGAGGACGGAAACCGTCGGCCCGTCAACCAGGTACACGCAGGGATAAATCGCCGTATAGGGTGCGCATGGTGGGATAAGGGGGGTAGGCTGGGCGAACGATGTGCTACTGGCGAGCAAAAGTACCGCCGCTGCCAACAACCGAAGCACGACAGAACGAACAACTGCAGACAAGGCTGCCGGCCTGTTCCTTCTGAGCCCAAGTGAAACGGTCTGTTCTAAAGACAGGCACATGGGAAAGGCCCGCTCGATGTTAGGGGCAAGAGCGTAGCTTAGGGCAGACTCAGAGTCAACGAAAAAATCAGCTCCCATATGGCGATCTCCAACATCCACCTTGGCCCAGATGGAACTCTGCATTTAGATAGCACGTCCTGAACGACCGAGAAATCAAGGCTCCGCCGGGAAGGTGGTGGGGTGCTGTGACGTATACCTTTGCTCAGACCAACCTGTCACACTATCACCTTGGCTTACCACACGGCGGCGGACCATACATTCCGGATAGACCTGTACTACAGGAGTAACTTTCGGTTTGACCGGGACCTGGAAGATCGAGTCTGTCTACTTTCTAGCGACTCTGACGTCGTTCAATTTGTAGGAATTCCACACTTCGTCTGACCAAATGCCACAATCGATTTCAGAAAGAGTACGAGATTCCGCCCAAAGGCACGACGGTAGACCTAAGGCCCCCGCTATCTAACTTGATTGTTATGTTTCCAAGCAACAGCAGGTGACGCCATGGATTGGCTTTCACTCCCAAGGATAGGTTATTTACGTTGTATCCCCCGTTAATCGGGACAACACTTGAGAAGACGGTGGGTTGGCCGTTGACCGTTGCCGTCACACTTATGGGTGTCGATATCTGGGGTGCATTAAAGAAATGCTGGCCAAGCCAATCGGCCGCAATAGTGACATGTTTCGACAGTCCTATATCGGCACCAAGTGTATAGAGAAAGAAACCGGGAAGAGGCTGCTCCCTTCCATCTTGACCAACCGCCAGAGCCGAACTTCCATTCCATCGATAACCTAGATTGAGGTGGGGTGCGACCTTTCCATTGCGAGCCAGAACAAGGTATGGCTTAATGCCCACCGTACCAGTGCCGAGAAAGTTCTGTTCGTCTCCTGTGGGCAGATACAATTCTCCGCCTATCGCCAACCCATATTCCTCCCTCTTCAGCAGTGTGCCCTTGCTTGATATAACAACATCGCCGACGCCACTGGCCTCCCCGGGTAAATATTGTGTGAACGATGTAGTCGCCGAAGTGGTCGTGCTGAATTCTGTTCCTTGCGTGGTAACTTCCATCGATATTCTTTGGAAGGGGATTGCAATTGAGACGTCTATGCGGTCTGAAAGGCCAAAGGTGCCAAAAACTACAAACTGGTTGACCTTTGTTTCGATGCGATTGTTGGTTTCGGTCACAACCTGAGCGCCTTCTACTGAGGGAAACGAGAACAATATGGGTACGTGATTGAGGTCGTTTCCATCTATTTCAGTGAAGTTGAACCACTGATACGTGAAAGCCATATATGCCCTATGTCGCCCGATCGTCTCTACCCGTTCGGCGAGTAAAGGTCCGAAGCTCTCGACCGAACGCACCATAACACCTTTCTGCTTGTCAAAGGTATAGATGAATCCAGATGCCGGAGTCGCCAGTGGAAGCTGGCCAATCTGTGTTGCAAAGGCCTCATTGAAGAAGTTGAAGGTTGGAGCGTTCGTGTGCAGGACGGTCGGTAACAAGCAGGCGAGTTTAGTGTTGCCACAGGTAGTCTGTGCCAACATGTTGATTGAGCCAAACAGGCTAGCCCAAAGCATCACCTTAAGAACGCGACTAAACATTAGTTCTCCTTCAGCTGATGTAGCCATCAAGTGCAAGGGCCCTGCGACCATCACCGCCTACTGTGTCGGGCCAACGACAAGGAGAATGATCAAAGTGGTTTGTACAAAACCACCAAGCAGTCAACCACAGGTATCTGGTAATTTCCAGCTGGAGTAGATATTTGCGTAATCTTGGAAGTAGTAAATCCTCCACCGCATGGGGTAGTCAACGGTAGCATTACCACAATCGTGAATAGCGCCAACAGCCAGCACGCAGTTCGGGCTTTTATCCAGCGTGGCGATAGTTGCCGCTCGATAAAGACTAGCTGATTAGAGTTCCGGAAATCCCTGGCAAATCCGGGCATATTACCTGCCTTCAGACACAGGGGCCGTGGGAGATCACTAAGCGTATCCTTCGACCGGCTTGGAGTCAACGATGAATATTCAACTCAAATAACAGTTCGATTCATCGCACTTTTCCGGTCTAGAACATCTGGCAGAATATCTATTTTCCCTCAACTCTACTCACGGCCCAGTCTCCAACGCTATTTTTGCTCAGTAGAATCTCGACGGAGTTTGTTTGGGGCGGCCGCCGCCGTCCTCCAAGGGAATAGATCATCCATTGATCACATGTTGCGGTGGCCGTGCCTCCATCAATATGCACTGTACGATTCCGCAGTTCTACTTTCACTGCCTTCAGCCCCGGTGTCTCAAAGCCACTCTTGATCGCCTTTTCTTGATCTTTAGAGAGCGAAGGCCACACTTTCTTCAATTCCCGCACGTTCATGCTGTCGTAGGCCTCTTCGTAGTTATCTAATGCAGCGAGCACTGCTTCTGTATCTGGATTTATCGGAGGCGGCAGAGGTTCTTTTTCGCGTGAATGGACGTCTTCTCCTCTTCGCACACGTATAAAAACGAAGTCACCTCCCTCCTCAGATCCTTGGATTGGTCTGAAGATGGGCCTTTGAGTAGCGCGCTCTCGAACCTGTTGTCTGATCTGCCCGAAGAGTTGCTCCGCCGTGAATTCGTTTGCCTGGAACTGGCTCAGATCCTGTAAAAGAACATTGGCGAATACGGAATGCTTTGAAAAGTGTCCTGGCGCATCGCTATCTGCAACAGGCTCATTACCGCCGCTTGACATCACATATCGGGATTTCGTTTGAAGCACCTTCTCGAGGGTGTTCGCGCGATCCGATATTGTAGATCGCCCCGTGTCCTGCGTTAGCATTCCTGAGTAACAGCTATCGGAAATCACCAACACATGACGCGCGGGAAAGGCCTGCGCTGCTCCGGTAACGTCCTCCGCAATGATCCAGCGGGCGAATGTATCCTTTCCAGCGTCCACTGGAGCCCAGTAGGCCTCGTGCATCTCGTCGTCGAAGTATCCGTGCCCAGCATAGTAGATCAACAAGCTATCCGTATCGTTTAAGGTGCGCCTATACCGATCGAATGCTCCTATTATTTGATCTCGCGTGGCCTCCAGTAGTAGTTCGGTCTTGAATCCATATTGATCGCGTAATATCGACGTGAGTTCTTGCGCGTCATTGTCAGGCGTCGAAAGGTGCGGCAAGTGCTGGTAATCGTTGATGCCGACGATCAGAGCAAAGTATTGACCCGGCTTGTGAGTCGAAGACGGTTTTGTTTCGATCTCGACACTTCGGGTTTGGTCTTTAGACTGAGCGCTCAAGTATCCTGTGCCGAACAGTAACGTGGCTGTAAGAAGACCACTGGATATTGTTCGCCGCTGGAGACCGAAATGCATCCCTACGCTCCCATTGTCACGAATGCACAGCATAGTGCTTCGGAAGACAACTGACGCACCCAAGGTATCTTCGGGTATATGAGGTCTAGCATCCGAAAGAAGTGGAATTGGGGCCCGGCACTTCTAGCCTGCGATTCGTTCTATACTAAACCGGAAGCTCCCACTCCGTTCGTCATACTCGCGAGGAGGCCTGTTTGTGCTGATGGTCAATTTCAGCCGCAGTCGGAGGATATCCTGGGCTTTCTCGCTTGCGACAATATTCTGCCTGATGTGCCGGGCGAACGGACAATCGAGTCCTGGTGCAAATACTGAAGAAACGATGTCGCTTCTCAGAAAGCTAGCTGATGAGGAAATAGTATCTGACGACCGTTTTTTAGGTAAAACCAGGTTCGCCATTGATTCAAAAGCCAACAGCGTTCTTTATGACATGACGCCTGTGCCGCTTGGACTGGTTTTCTCCGATTCGGATCCTCTGTCAATCCCAATGGAAGCAATGATACGGACGGAAGCTCTTAAAAGAGACCTGCAAAAATCGGTTCCGACTGAGAACTTTTGGATCATACCGTTGGCGAACGTCCAAGGGAGTATAAAGAAATGCGTAGACTCCTTGGTTCACTTAAAGGGTAACTCGGCGCTACAAAAGAAGGAAGCTGATTGCTCGGCAGATATTGCGGAACAGATCGATCATTTAGACCTATCGATACAGACATTTGCCAAAGACCGAAAGTCTACTCTTATCCAACGTCCTGTCGAACGTGGTCCAGCAGTTGGGTATAAGGTTCGTGTGTCAATAGAGCCACCAAGAGCACGCGTTAAATTTATGACTTTATTGGAATACAAAAAGTGCATAAATTCGCATACCCCACTTACTGATCAATGGAATGACATGGTTGAAGGTGATGTCAAACTGATCGGTCGATATCATTATCTCGCTGAATGGCCCACGGAACTCAATGGTCCGGAAGAAGGTAACTTTGAGATCCGAGAGCCAGGAGCAATAACTTTTCGCCCCAATGCTAGACACTAAAGACCATGGCCGTTAGCCAATTGCGTGAATTCGGCGAAGTGCTCGCGGACTTTCGACAACTAAGCTCCGTGATGCTGAAAGGTGTTTTTATCGTCCCAATGGCCACGATCTGGCTTAATGTGGCGCCTCCACCAGTCAGTGTCACATCTGTAAGCACATCAACGCTCGAACTGCTCGCCGCGATCTGGGTTTTCCAGTTTTGGTACAAGACATCTGAGCCCTTGCTTGAACGGCGAATGAAAATTGCAATTCTGAGTTTTGCTTTGGGCCTTATTTGCTTTCTCTTCCTTAACCAGTCGTTTGTAGTTTCACCTGGCTCCGGTCAGGGCAGGATCATTGAAGGCTTCAACGTGCGTCCAGACGTAGCTGCAGTCCTTAACTCTAACTATCGAGTTGAGGACGCCTTAAGAGATAGTGAATATGATCCGCAGAAAGTCTGGACTGAACAGTCGATCGCCATTGTAAAGAACGTGCTTCTTTCGTTGTGGATCTTTACGTTCATCTGTTTGACTGTTTCATTGACCATATTTGTTGTGTTGCAAAAACGACGTTCTTTTTTACCTGCGGAGGCCTGACCTCATCTCGTTTAGGTCTATGGCGACGATGGTAACTCGGACAACCGTTGATGGATCATTCAATGGCGTCCTAAAGGCTGGCAATGGTCAAATGCGAACGTGCTTCTAGTTATAGAGGGGCTTAGAATAATTCTTCTAACCAGGATCGCAGGGGCAGCTTGGCCAGCGCGCCGATCCTTGTTGCCGCGACCTCGCCACCCCTGAAAAGAAGGAGAGTCGGAATGTCACGAATGCCATATTTGGAGGCCAAGCCAGGATATTCGTCTGCGTTGATCGAATAGATCGAAATCCGGTCCTGCAGTTCGGCGGACAATTCAATGAGTGTCGAGCCTAATGAGCGACAGGAGCCGCACCATTCGGTCCAAAAATACACAAGGACTGGGTGTAGTGCTTTTATGACATTGTTTTCAAAAGTCGCGTCAGTGATGGATGTGATCGAGGAAATTACAGGAGTATCTATAGTTGTAACTCTATGAGATTCTTCCTGCTTCTCGATAGTGTCTGTTTCGGAGTCCGGGCTCGGCAGAGATTCGCCTGAGTCTTCCGACATCTCTATCGCCTCACCTTTAATGAGATGTAATAAAGAGGTGTCATAACCCTCTACGGGTTTTTTGCGACGCATGAGGATGATCAAGATCTTGTTACTCTTCTGTAAGTAGGCGTCCATCTCATCAGTCGCTTCCCAATCGATAGGGTAGCTCGCGCCAGTCTCGAAAAAGATCTCGATCTGCCTTTTGTCGAGATGATATCCGACGAAAATGGGCGGTGCCTCAAATTTCTCATCATGGACTAAACACAACTTCCCGCGCGCATTCACGACCAGGCCTATGTTCATTCCGATCTCTTTTCAAAATTGAGTTGAGATTCTCCTTCAGGGACGAACTCTTTGGCTGCGTTTGAGAGTATCCTCGTGATCGCTCTCGCCCTTGTCTTAAGGGCAATATCTAGCGCGGACAGGCCATCGCTGTCACGCAATGCCGAATTGGCCCCATGTCTCAAGAGCAATAGAACCATCCCTTCGTTTCGGTCCCGTACAGCTTCCATCAGCGGCGTGCTACCGTCATGATTTGCAAGGTTCACGTTTGCCCCCTTCGAAAGCAGTTGCGTGGCGATGGGAAGATTACCGAGTCCTGCGACATGACTTAGCGGGGTATTCCCGTTTTCATCTGCAAGATCAACTGCGGCTCCCGCTGCAAGCAAACGATCGACTATAGTGGCATGGCCGACTGCAGCGGCGACAATCAAAGGCGTCTCTCCATCATTTTTTGCCAAATCGATCCTAGCTCCGGCACTAACCAAACGATCGACCACAGACTCATGGCCATTCTCCGCAGCCAGAATTAGAGCTGTCCGTTGGCCATACGCAGTGCGGTCTGTCTCAGCGCCGGCCTTAAGCAGGCAGTCAACTACTGTGGTGTGTCCGCTCTCCGCTGCCAAGGTAAGAGCAGTCCACCGTGCTTTGGTCGAAGCTCTATCGATTTCAGCGCCGGAGGCGATTAATCGGGCAACAACGGAATTGTGTCCATTCTGCGCAGCGAGCATAAGCGCGGTCCGCCGGTCAGTGTTCTTGGGATGGTCGCCTGAAGGAACGATGACCGTGCCAATGTCGATTCTCTTCAGCCCTTCCACTGGTGGCTGAGCATTCTCAACGAGAGTGGCGCGGTTGATCTCGGCCCCTGCGGCAAGAAGGCGACAGACAATAGACTCATGACCATTTTGCGCCGCGATCATCAGGGCGGTGCACCCATCGAGAGTGGGGTGGTTGATCTCGGCTCCTGCGGCAAGAAGGCGAGCAACAATGGCTTCGTGGTCATTCTCCGCTGCCATGATCAGCGCGGTCTCTCCATCGTCAGCGGAGTGGTCGATCTCGGCTCCTGCGGTAAATAGGCGAGAAACGATAGCCGCGTGGCCATTCTTCGCTGCAAGCATCAGTGCGGTGCACCCATTGTGAGCGGAGTGGTTGATCTCGGCTCCTGCGGCAAGAAGGCGAGAAACAATAGCCTCGTGGCCATTCTCCGCTGCGAGGATCAGTGCGGGCCACCCATCCTCTGTGGTGTGGTTGACGTCTGCCTTCGCAGCAAGCAGGCGAGAAACAATAGGCTCGTTGCCATTTTGCGCTGCGTACATCAGCGGGGTCCACCCGCTTGCAACCGTCAAATTGGGATCCGCGCCCTTCTCCAACAATAAATCGACAAGATTGAAATTTCTGTGATAGCAGGCGTTTCTCAATAGTGAGCCGGTGCCATTTTTCCAAGTCTCGTTGGCGGCTTTAGTTCCGTGGAGACCCGCTGCTGCCAAGATCTCAGTAGCCCAAGCGAGGTCATTGAAGTACGTCGCGGCGCGTAATATTCGACCCGCACGCATGCCATCCGATCGAACAGCTGCAATTGTCCCTTCCTTCACGAAGGAGGCGAGCGCCAGGTTATCTGTTAGGCCGCGCGCCATTATCCAATCGAACGCGAGTTCGATCTGCCGCTCTCGCGTCCATAGCCATCGATCTGCGTCCGGTTCACCGGCGGCGGTCTCTTCGACCCAGCGCCGCCTGTCTAACTCCATGGCTGCCATCGTGCGGTAAGTCTGCATCTCGTTTTTTCGCCATGCGGCCGCTCGTGGCCACCTGTCCAGCACCGCTTGATGCACGAGCCACCAGGTTCCATCATCCCGCCGGGCCAACAGCCGATGACGCTGAAGCGATTCCGCCATCGGGCGGGCGAATTCCTCCAATGCGCCGTCTCGCAGACCGACGAGGCGATCTGGAATCGTTTCCTCTCCAGACACAACCACTAATCGCCGCAGCAGCCACGTTAATGCGAAATCTCGGCCTGTGATCTCACCCGACTGCACTCGTGATTGCAGGAGGCTGATAGGAAGGCGTTGAACAGCTATCTTAAAGCCCTCTTCTCGTGTCTCAGCTTCGGTCCATGCGAGTTCTCCCAAGCGCGCGATCGACTCGCCAATCTCACCTTGAGCGTTGACGTGTTGCAATGCGATGTCTACACGTGCGTCTTCGGGGGGCAAGAGACCTATCCACCGCAACGCTTTTGGGAGGGTGTCTCCTGGCTCCGCGTTCTCTTTCCACTTAGCCTCGAGGTAACAGCGATGCTTCCATTCATCATGCAGGTTTGCAAGGGTCACCGCCAATAGCGGGAGGATGGACGCCTCAGTGTCTACCGCCAATCTGACGGCCTCGCTACAAAGCGTTTCGCGAGCCTTCGCATCAATGCTCAAACCCAATGCCTCGAATGTACCAGTGACCACTTCGCGCACTGCCGTTTCATCTATCAGTCGCGGCAACCAAAATACGTGTTCACCGGGCAACATGGCGGCATTGAGTAAATCGAAGCGGTCTGCGGGTAGTCCGAGCACAACGGTGAAAGGGAGTCGCATCGAGATCCGTTCGGCTGGCTCTTGGAACGCCTTGCGCATCTCTGGTTCCGAAAGAGAGCCACCTAGTGCGGCCAGGGCTTGGAGAAAGAACCTCCATTCTGAGGCTTCTTCAGATGTCTCTAGCCGAGCTCCGTCGAGCGCCAGTTCAACTTGATCTACGACGAGCAGTATTCTTGGGGCACCGAGCCCTGGCGGATGCGTCGGATTTATTGCAGCAAGGATTTCGAGTAAGCGCCGCGCAGCCTCCTGAGGATCCACCCCGTCTAGTCTCTGGCGAATGGTATCCATAGGACCTAGTTCAGGCAAGACGCTAGGCTCGGTCAAAACGGCGGCTAGAAAAGTCAAGGGCCGCTGATCGACAGGACGTTCCGATAGAGACAGGAACGCAGCGCGCCAACCGAGACGACGTCGCGATTGGGAACGGGCGTCATTTAATAATCCCGCACGCAATAAGGAAGATTTTCCAGCGCCGCTTTCGCCGATGACGGGAACTAGCCTTCGGGCTGCATCCTGCTGCAGAACTCGGCGGGAGAGTTCCGCGAGTTGTGGCCCACGCCCAAAGAAAAGGTACGCTCGTTCAATATCGTATGGTGCCGGACCTGGCAACTCCACACTCGCGGCATCGGTTCGCCCTATCGAGGGTGCAGGACCATGACCTCCTTTGGCCAGGAACTCTGCGGTAAGAGTGCGCTGCAGATATTCCTGAAGCGAGTTTTTGTTCGGACAGAATACGCAGGCGTGCTGTTGAAGGCTATAAAGCCTACTCCAGAACAAATTCAACCAGTCCAGTTGCTGGTCGTATTCCTTGCGCAGCTGCCGTTTTCGTTGGGCGTTTTCGGGTGAGGCCTCAATATGTGCGCGGAAGTCACCGTTACCGAAATCGGGTTCTCCTGCGGTTTCCATTGTGCCCTTGAAAATCACTCGTAGTGGTCCAGGGTTAGAGCCGTCTGCTCGTGGTAGAAAAGCGTCGAAGAACTCAAATAACACACCGGTGAGAGGTACTTGGTCGGGCCGGAGCGGAAGCGGTTCCATGCCCGCTACGTGCACCCAATCATAGCCACCGCTCTGGAGCCTTTCATAAATGTCACGCTTGAGCATAAAGGTGTCAGGCAACGGCGTGCCAAGGCGTTCCCCCAAGAGCACTAGTGTCAGCGCGGATCCGATCCGCGAGGGGGCTCCCACGTTGTCCTGCCAAGTTGTCGAATGATTTACGTCTGCTGGATCGATATCGCGGTAATCAAAAGGTTGTAGATCAGTAAGACCGTGGTCTACGGCAAATTCACGCACCTTAGAAACTGCCAGGGCAGCCCACTCGGCCATGTCGCGCGATGAGGACACAAAGACGGTCAAGGATTTCTGCGCCATTTTCGAGTCAACTACCGATAATTAGTGATTTTGACATGCAGATGGCCATTACCGCCAGCGATCCAGATTGAAATGGATTTTGCTGAAGTGCCGTCCATGTCGATTCACAGCAATTTCTCCCGACGGTTTCCATTTCTGTGGGGCCAACACATCACTTTGTGCTTTTCAGCGTACTAGCTAAGTTATTGAAAAAGACTTGCCCCATAATCCGCGAACGACGCTGCTCTCTTACTTCCAGTACAAGTGAAGCCCACTGCAAACCCTGAACCCACATCATCCGCAGTGACTTCGGCTGACAATGGAAGTGCGAATAATTGTCCTCATCACCGACAATATAAAATTCTCCGCGAACGCAGTTCCGCTTCAAAAGGAATGCCGTGAACTACTCCCGCATCGTCTTCGCCTCTCTGGTCGCGACCGTCGCCTACTTCATATACGGCTTCGTCATATTCGGTGCCGTGCCAGCCATGAAATCCGAGTTCATGAAGTACCCCAACGTCTACCGCTCGCATGACGGCATAATGAAAGTTATGCCCTACGGCATGGTCGCCATCCTGATCAGCATCGTGGTCGTCGCTGTTCTCTACGCAAAAATTTATCCTGCAGGCGGTGGCATCGCCTCCGGCGTATACCTCGGCGCACTCATCGGCATTTTCTCGGTCTGCACCTTCGTCATTCACAACTATGTCAATCTGAACATCGGTCTCACGCTCACGCTCTATCAGGCCATCGCCTACTTCATTCAGTGGGTCATAGTCGGCGCAGCTATCGGCCTCATCTACAAGCCATAGACAGAGGTTTCGATTTCTCGCCGTCGGATTATCCACGTCAGCGGACGCAAGAAGTCTTAACATTTACTCCGGACTCTGCAGCACGTCCGGAGTCACATGCGGTGCTGCCAACCTCTTCCGGCCGGTAGATTGGGCACGCCGGTAGCTGCGATAGTTCGAACCCTCATGCGTCAAAGCATTCCGAAAACACAACTTAACAGACACCATACGATTTTCTATGTTCAGTATCGGAATTAACTTGACATATTCTCATATGGGAATATATTCAGATCATGGCACGGGCGGCAACAACAACGGACGTCTTCAACGCAATCGCAGAGCCCCGGCGGCGCGAAGTGATAGGTGTGCTTGCCGATGGCAGAGAGTATGCGGTCGGCGAGGTAGTGGTTCGATTGCGCATGTCGCAGCCGACGGTTTCGAAACACCTGGGTGTCTTGCGCAAGGTTGGCGTGGTGTCGGTGATCAAGCGCGGACAGCATCGCATGTACCGGTTGAATGCGGCTGAGCTGAAACCGGTGCACGACTGGGTGAAGATGTTTGAGCGGTACTGGACCCATCAACTGGGGCAGATCAAGGAGCGGGCGGAGCGCAAGGCTCTGGAACGGATGATTTCAAGCGACAACGGGACAAAGGAGGAGTAATGGCAGCGACGATTCAGGAGCAGGTGGTTCAGGCTTTCGAGATTGTGAAGCAGGAAGAGATTGCGGCGCCGATCGACATCGTGTTCGAAACGATTTTGGAGCAGATAGGCCCACTGAACTCGACCCCGGAGAAACCGATGCCTATGAAGTTGGAGGCATGGCCGGGTGGGCGTTGGTTTCGCGATCTGGGAGAAAACACGGGACACTTCTGGGGCGTGGTGCAGGCGATCAAGCCGCCGTCACTGCTGGAGATATGCGGGCCGCTGTTTATGTCGACGCCGGCGGTCTCCAATATTCAGTACCGCCTTACCGAAGAGAACGGATTGACCCGGGTCCGGCTTGTACACCGCGCGATGGGGTGGGTCGGTGATGTAGATCGCGGTGCCGATGTCGGATGGACAGACCTGATGACCCGGATCCGCACGGCGGCAGAGAAGCGTGGCCGCAAGCGTTGAGCGAAAAGGAGGACCTATGTGCCCGATATGTATCGCTACCGTGGCTTGGATCGCCGCAGGCACGACCTCGACGGGCGGCCTCTCCGCGCTGGTTATGAAGAGGCTCCGCCGCGAGAATCAGGAACCAGCAACAGAACCCACGAACAAGGAGAAAACATGGACGAGAACAAGGAAACTCAGACAAAGATGAAGACGCCACCGATCGTGTCTCCGCAAGAGTGGGAGGCGGCGCGTCAGCAACTGTTGGTGAAGGAGAAGGAATTGACCCGCACCCGTGATGCAATGGCCGCCGCGCGTCGGCGGATGCCGTGGATGGCTGTAGAGAAGGAGTATGTTTTCGATGGGCCAAATGGCAAGGTCAGCCTGCTCGACTTGTTTGAGGGACGCCCTCAGCTGATCGTCTACCGCGCGTTTTTTGAGCCCGGTGTGTTCGGCTGGCCTGATCATGCCTGCCGCGGTTGTTCCCTGGGTGCAGATCAGGTCTCTCACCTTTCACATCTGAACGCGCGCGACACCACGCTCGCATACGCCTCGCGCGCGCCGCAGACGGACATCGAGCGCCTGAAGGCGCGGATGGAGTGGGAGATGCCTTGGTACACCATCACCGACGACTTCGATAAAGACTTCGGCGTTGATGAGTGGCACGGCCACAATGTTTTCTTCCGCGACAGCGACAACCGCATCTTCCGTACTTACTTCATCAACGACCGCGGCGACGAGGCGATGGGCAGCACCTGGAACTATCTCGATCTCACTCCGCTGGGACGCCAGGAGGTGTGGGAGGACTCACCGGAGGGTTATCCGCAAACCGTACCGTACAAGTGGTGGAACTGGCACGACGAATACGCCACTTCCAATTCGCCCGACCCAAAGTGGGTCAAGGTGGTGGACAACGCACTGGCAACGGCGAACCTCAACGAGTAAGGCGATTTGGCTCATAGTAGAGTCAAGGCAAACATACTCGACTCAGGTGTGCTTACTAAAGTCGTTCCAGTGAGTGAGGGCGGAATCTCTCGGGTTCCGTCCTCTCAGAAAATTGGCAACAACTTCGGCGCAAACTATTCTTTCTAATGCCGTCTCCTTTCGCCAATCTGCTCGTTCCACTCGATTCAGGAATGGGAGCGGAGTTCAAAAATATTTAATCGTTCTACGAAGGTTTTCGTTGACATCTACGAATATCTTCGTATAGAGTTCCTGGCATGGAAACGAAACGCCATTTGCCGAAGCCCACGGAAGTTGAACTTGAACTGCTGCGGGCGCTGTGGGAAAAGGACTCCGCTACTGTGCGTGAGTTGTATGAAGTCGTCAGTCAGCAGCGCGCATTGGGATACACCTCGGTGTTGAAGACGCTGCAGATCATGACGGAGAAGGGCCTGGTGGAGCGCGAGGAAGCGGGCAAGGCTCACATCTATCGCGCCGCGGCAAGCCAGGAGGAGACCCAGAGCCAGCTGCTGCGCGATCTGAGCGAGCGGCTGTTTGCGGGGTCGGCGGCGCAACTCGCCATGCATGCGCTTTCGATGCAGCCGGCCAGCGCGGAAGAACTGGAAGAGATTCGGAAGATCATCAAGCAGAAAAGGGAGAGGCAATGAGCTACTCGATGGAAGCATTGGGCTGGACACTCGTACACTTCTGCTGGCAGGCCGCAGTGATTGCGCTGCTCTATCGCGTGATCGATCTCGCATTTGCGAAGTCGCGCAGCCACATCCGCTATACCCTGGCGCTGGTCGCGCTGATGAGCATGTTTGCGGCGGCCGTGGTGACCCTCGGCTATGAAGAGATACAGACACGACAACAGGGAGCGCTCACCCAAACCGTCAGCATTGCAGAGACTCTTCATGGTGTCATGAACTATGTAGATCCTGCTCCTGTAACAGCCGATGCAGTAACAGCAAAGCCTATGACGCGGCCCGATCTTTCAGCGCTATCAGTATCTCTAGTGAAGGTGATGCCGTGGCTCGATGCCATGTGGCTCGTGGGCGTATTTCTCTTGTCCGTACGCACCCTTGGCGGGTGGAGACGGATTCGCCAGTTGCGTCACGCAGGCCTCATCGAAATTCCCGAGCGTGTACGCGACAGCTTCGAGCGCCTGTCCCAACGCATCGGCATCAAGAGACAAATCGAATTGTATGTTTGCCCACGAATCTCTGGACCGCTGGCGATGGGTGTGTTTCGCTCGCTGGTATTGCTGCCTGCGTCAGCGCTGACGGCGCTTAGCCCGGATCAGTTGGAGGTAGTGCTCGCGCATGAGCTGGCGCACATCCGTCGCGGTGATTACCTATGGAACATGATTCAGACCATGGTTGAGACGCTCTTCTTTTTCCACCCGGCCGTGTGGTGGGTTAGCAATAACCTTCGCCAGCAGCGAGAGCTATGCTGCGACGATGTTGCGCTGGCGTGCTGCTCCGATCCGGTCGTCTACGCTACTGCGCTGCTTCGTCTGGAAGAGCAGCGTAGTTCGCACTTGCATCTCGCCATGGCGTTGGATGGCCACCGCGCTGGTATGAGCCTGCGGGAGCGCATCGTTCGTATCCTCGGCGATGCTCCAGAGAAGCGGCGTGAGATTGCGCCACTCTCACTGGTCGGAGTTTGCGCGATGGTTGGCTTGTTCTTGTTGCCGCTGCCCCACGTCTTCGCGGATCGCGTTGCTGCTGAGAAGCCAGTCCTGACGGCTGCGACGGTCTATCCCGGCCACGGTATGCATGTGTTTGTGCCGGACGGTGTGAAGTGCGAACCAAAAACTGCTTTCATGCAAGCACTTGCTCATAAGAAAGCGCCAGCTACTCCGGTTGTAGCTGCTGTAGAGAGTCCTGTTCCGCCGGTTGTTCCAGTTATCGCCCCGACGATGAAGACTTTCTTCGTACAGCCCGCGGCAATTGTCGTTCCTCGGCCAGCGTTGGATTCACTGCCGACACCTGAAGCTATGCCAGCCTTTGCCTTTGTGGCAGCTCAGGATGCAGTGAACACAGCCTCCCCAAAGGTCGATTACATCTCCGCGATGCGTGCCGCTGGCTACAACGTCGATCTCGACAAGTATGTGGCGATGAAGATACAGGGCGTCACGCCAGAGTACGCACGAAGTATGAGCGAGGTTGGATTCGGTAAACCGACCGCCGAAGAGCTCGTGTCGCTGAAAATCTTTGGTGTAACACCGGAGTACGTCAAAGAACTGAAAGGAATGGGTATTGAACCGACCTCCTTTCATGACCTTACCTCTTACAAGATATTCAATGTCACGCCCGAGTTTGTTGCCGCAATGAAGGCTGCTGGATTCAGCTCGATTCCTCCGAAGAAGCTAGTGGCCTTACGCGTTCAGGGTGTCACGCCCGAGTTTATTCAAACAACGAAGCGCCAGTTCCCAGACGTGACGCTCGATCAGCTTGTACAGCTTCGCATCTTTCGCATCGATGATGCGTTTGTAGCTTCTGCAAAGAGCCACGGCTTCGACAACCTAACTATCGAGAAGCTCGTAAAGCTTCGTATTTCGGGCATTCTGGATGACGACAACCAGAGATCGGAGAAGAGATGATGAGATTTCGCAACCAATTTCTTGGCGTGTTGCTGATCGCGCTCGGTATCGTCTCACTGCGCGCAGATGAGATTCTCAACACGCTCAGAGGGACATGCAGTATCGCTGTCTCAACGGAGCCGGATCGCTTCGACCTGAGACTGGATCGGGGTACGTGCGTAGATCACAAAGACTGCCACGAGAGCAACATGCAACAGCCTCTGAATGCTTTCGCCGGATTGACAATCGACGATCTGCGTCGAGAGGGAGCACGCATCGACGCGGTACTGACAGCTGAGGCTGGCCGTCTCACTTGCTCGGGAAGCATCCACGACTCCAAGCTAACGGGAGACTTTACATTCGTACCGAACCGGGCCTTTGTGGCCCGGATGAAAGAGCTGGGGATTACCGGTGTCGACTCGGAGAAGCTCGAGGCGTACACGCTGTTTCACATCGAGGCCTCGTGGGTGAAGTCGCTGCAGGAGGCTGGCGTCACTGGCATCGACGCCAGCAACCTGATCGCGCTGAAGATATTTAAGGTCAATTCAGACTATGCCGAAAGGCTGGCGGCGCTCGGATATCCGAAGCTCCCGGCGGAGAAACTTATCGCAATGAGCATCCATGGGGTGGATACAACCGACATCAAGCAGGTGCAGGCGATGGGTTATAAGCCAACGGTCGATGAACTCATTCAGATGCGCATCTTCAAAGTTACGCCCGACTTTATTCAGCGCATGCAGGCGAAGGGGTTCAATAACCTGACAATCAGCAAGCTGGTACAGATACGCATCTTCAAGCTGGCTGAGTAGCGAGAGGTCGTCGAGTAAAGACGATGGCCGGGTGGGTCATCTGTCGACAACATCCCGCCGTACATCCTTACAATCTCATCGCAAGGTAGTTAGAAGCTCGTCTTGATGCGGAAGAAGCCGCTGCGTGCCGGGCCGATTGCATTGCCGGAGAAGAGTCCGCCAAAGTCGATAACGTTCAGGCGATTGTTGAGATTGTCTCCATCTGCCTGAAAGCGTACGTTGACTCGTTCACTCGTGTATAGGTCGACTCCAAGAGAGGCATTCACCGCGAGCGAGGGTAAGACCCGGCCGCGGTCGAAGTTCAGGCGGCTAATAACCTGCGGCCCGTACTGCTCCAGAGCCTCTTCCTCGGTGCCCTGAAATTCAAAAGGCAGGCCTGAACCGTAGGAGAGGCCGCCGGCGAACCAGATGCGAGGCATTAACTGATATTGAAAGCGCGTCCGCACCGTGTTGCGCTGGTCCTGCGAATCGGGGAAGTGTCCGGTGGTCTGTGCGAGTGCAGCTGCCACATCATCGCCGAGAAACAATCCCCCGGTGACGGGCAACCACACGTTGCCGACGATGTAGGAATAGCTGGCGAAGCCTGTCAGTTTGCCGAGGTGTACAAGTTCAAGCTTGCCTTCCGCTCCGTAGAGGATGCCTTTATCAAAAGAGATGGGGTAGCTGACGCCGGTGTTCAACAATTGATCATCGTCGGCGTAGTTGTCGAAGTTGCGGCGGAAGATATTTACGTCGAGTCGTAAGCTGTTGGCGACGGTCTTGGACATGCCGCCCTCGAAGTAGTTACCCATCGACGGCTGTACCGGAAGGCGCAAAACTTCAGGGCTGAGTTGCCCGATCAGGGGAGAGCTCGAAAGGAGAATGTTTTCGCTCGATGGCGTCTGGAAGACACGATCGTACGACGCGTGCAGGACCATGCTCGCCGAGGGAAAGAACCGCGAGACGGAGAGCCGCGGGCTGAATGCGTTTTTGTTCAGCAGGAGCTGATAGTGGTCCCAGCGAAGCCCGGCGCTGACGGTCCATTTGTCCAGGCGAATAAGATTTTCGACGAACGCCGATTGCTCGAGGTCTGGTTTGCTCTGTGCGAAGGAAAATGTCTGTGGGGTGTCATCGTCGAACTGATCCGGATCGGTAATGTCGTAATTAAACCGCTCGTGCAGAAAAGTCGCATCCGATTCAATACCAGCCTTCCACTCCTGGTTCTTGTGATGGATCGAGATTGTGCCTTTGAAGTAGCCCTCGCGAAAGCTGTTGTTCTGGAACGCGATGATCGGCGTCGATTGGTCGTTCGAGTAGAGATTGTTGGCGTTGTCCCTTACCATGCCGGAGAAGTTGCCAACCATATCAGCCGAGAAGAGGTGCTGATAACTGACTGAACCCATCGTCTCGATATTGTCGCGGTTCTGCAATTGCCCGGCTTCTTGCTGCAGCAGTTCATTGGGGATTTCATAGCGGGCGAGCTCATGACGCACGCTCATCGTGAGGTAGTCGTTTTGCGTCAACTGGCGTGCATAGCGCACGGAGAAGTCACCCGTGGTGCCTTTGTTGGTGAAATTTTCCGGGACAACGGGGTTGAGATAATGACTCGTCATGCTGCCCGATGCCGTCGCGCCCAGCACGTTCTTCCCCCAGTTGTTTTGTATCTGTGCGAAGCCATCTGCCGTGTCGTAACTTCCTCCGGAGAGAATGAGCTTTCCGTGGAGGCCGGGATCGCTCGTTCTCGCTGTGTTGAGCTCGATAACGCCGCCCATCTTTCTACCGTACTCGGCTGGAAAGCCAGCGGTGTAGACACTCATCGAATCGAGATCGTCAGCTTCGATCTCAGGGCCAAAGCTTGGCGAGCGATTGTCGGTCAGCGGAACGCCGTCGACGACAAACTGTGTCTGGTACTCCGAACCGCGTGGGTGCAGTACCGCATTTCCTTCATAGATCCACCCTGGCTGCAAGTTCACCAGATCCTGTATTGATCTGCCGGGAAGAGAGGCGACCCGATCCTGAATCTGTTGCGAGCCGATCTGCGATATCGATGAGGCTCGATAAGGATCGAGGAGTCCGTCACTGGTGTTCACCTTAACGACGGTGTTCAACGGGGCAACCCCGAGCGCCAGGTCGCAGTCCACCGGGATCGCCGAGCGGACCTCCACAGTCTTCGTAAGATCGGCGAAGCCTTGCCTCTGCACAGTTAGGCGATAAATCCCATAGGGCAGCGGCTGGATGCGAATGGTGCCTTCACTATCGGTGGCGAAGTCGTTGTTGTATTGGTTGCCTTTGCTGACGACTTCCACCGAAGCCTTGAGACCGAGACCAGCCGGATCAGTGACCTTCAGGCGAATCTCACCGGTGTTGACCTGGCCCATCGCGGGCAACACATAGCCAAGCAGGAGGACCAGCAGTTCTCTCGCATGAAGCCATCGCGCATGCCGTGATGCCGTCATGGTTCACTCCGAAGACCCACCTACGAGATTGCAGCATTTCGCGGCATCGTAAACCGCGCTCGACCAACGAAGAGATTCAAGAGAATTGTACTGTCAGATGCTTGTCTCCAGCAGTTGACAGCCTAAAAGCCGCGTCGCTACAGTCTGCCATGCGTAGCGTAGCGTGCCGCAACTAAAATCCACATGCGCAGCACACGTTCGCCCAAACTGCTCGCGGTGTCCGTATATAATTGCCGTTAGACGCGCTAAGCGGGAGTAGTTCAGTGGCAGAACGTCAGCTTCCCAAGCTGAATGTCGCCGGTTCGATCCCGGTCTCCCGCTCCATCATTTTGCCCACGCAGCGCATCGAGATCATCAATATTCAGCCCACAAAAAAGAACGCCCGCGGTGTAAATCGCGGGCGCCCTTTCATCTCGCAGCCTGAAATTAGCGGCTGGCAGTAGTGGTCTTCTGATCCTTCGAGTGGTCCTCAAGAGCCTGAGCCTCAGGCAGGAACGTAATGGCCTTGGCGATCTGTGGATCCCACATAGCCCGTACCTTCAAGCCCTCAAGTTGTCCAAACTGCGACGTGAACAACTCGCTCTTGATGCTCTCTTTCACCCAGTCCAGCTTGTCGGCCATATCCGCGTCGGTGTACTCGATGGGAGGATTCTGCGACTTCAGGAAGTCCTTGAACTGCTGCATCACGTTGTCGTCCACCACAAAGTCCTTGGAGACCGTGTGCGTAGCGAGGTAGTGCTTGCTAAAGTTGAAGAACGCATAATGCAGCAGCATCGAGTCCTGGAAGCGGGTCGTCTTCGGGTTCTCGATCTTCTCGTCCGGCGTAATGCCGCCGCCACCATAGACCGTGCGACCCGAGTCCGTCAGCTTCACCTCAAGGTTTGACTTGTCTTTGGGCTGGGTCGACGAGTCGCGCACATAGTAGTAGTCGTACAGCGAAACATTGTTGTAGTTACGCTGAATCAGACGGCCAGAAGGCGTGTAATAGTGATACGTCGTCAACGCCAGACCCGTATTCTCAGTGATCTGGAAGACCGTCTGCACCAGACCCTTGCCGAACGTAGTCTCACCAACAATCAGAGCGCGATCATGATCCTGCAATGCGCCCGATACGATCTCAGCCGCCGAAGCCGTATTCCGATTGACCAGCACCACAATGGGATACTTCGTGTCCGAGCCATGCGCCGCGCGGTACACCTGATCCGGGAACGCGCGTCCACGCTGCGAGACCACAATCTGGCCCTTCTGCAGGAACTTGTCAGACATGTTGACCGCTTCATTCAGCAGTCCGCCCGGATTGCCGCGCAGGTCGATCACAAGCCCATCGATGTCGCCGAACTTCTCCAACGCATCGCCAACCTCGCGACTCGTCGTCTCCATAAAGTTCGTAACGTGGATATACCCGATGCCTGGCTTGATCATGAACGCCAGATCGACCGAGTTACGCGGGATCTCATCGCGGATCAGGTCGAATACCAGCAGCTTGGGCGCGCCCTCGCGGCTCATCGTCACCGAAACATGCGTTCCCTTGGGCCCCTTCAACATCGAAGCCACGGCAGCCGAGTCCAGACCTTCCGTGGTCTTGCCGTCGATCGACAGGATGACATCGCCCGGATGAACGCCAGCCTTATAAGAAGGAGTTCCCTCAAACGGATACAGCACAACAATCTTGGTGCCACCCTTGGCCGTCGCGTCAGGCTGCGGCTGGATCGTCATGCCCACGCCGTAGTACTTGCCGTGCTGGTCCTCACGCATCTGCGCATAGGCCTTCGGGTCGTAAAAATTCGAGTGCGGATCCAGCACATGCAGCATGCCCGGAATAGCTCCATCGTAGATAGCCTTGTCGGTCTTGTCCGAATTCAGCTTCTCGGCGTAGTTCTGTTCCACCAGCGAGTAGACATCCGTAAACTGGTGCAGGCTGTCGCGCAGCGTCGACTCATCGGTGGCCGACTGGGCTGCCACACGCTGGTTGATGAACGAGCCAGCCACGGCGCAGGTGGCAAGAAAAACGGTGGCGGAGAAAAGGGCGCGGCGGGTGCGGGGAGCCATAGGCTGTATAACCTCGAAAAAGGGGCAAAAGAACGCGTAAACTCCCGCGCGCCCATCCCAGGGATGGGTCCTCTCTTTGGACGGAGTATAGCATCGGCAGGTAAGCGAAGTCGCGGACGGAAAGGTGATTCGCTTGTTCGGTCCGACGCGGTTAGAATGGTGAGCGGATACCGTTCGCCATCTCCCGGAGTCAAAAGGGGTAGGCAAACGCTCCAGGCGATCGATTCTGAATCGCGGATGTTGAAAACAATACGAGTGACGATGACCTTTAGAATTTCGCAGTTTGCGGCACTATGCGGGCTCAGCCTGCTCGCGCTGCCCGGATCGGTGCAGGCCCAGGCCCCGCGGTATCAGAGCCCGTTGAGTGTTCCAGCCACGCCGCAGCCACAGGTTTTGCCCACCCCTGAGGCCATCACCCCCAATGGTGCGGTGGTCGAGGACGTGATCGTCCGCGTTAACGACCAGATCATCAGCCGGAGCGACCTCGAGCGCAGCCAGCAACAGCTCGCCAGTGAACTCCAGCAGACCGGAGCCAGCCCCGCTGAGGCCGAAGATCGCCAGAAAAACATGCTCCGCGACATGATCGACCAGCAACTCCTGCTCTCACGCGGCAAGGAACTCGGTCTCAACGCCGACGCCGAGGTCATTCGCCGCCTCGACGAAATCCGCAAGCAGAACCACCTTGATTCCATGGAAGATCTCGAGAAGGCGGCCCGTCAGCAGGGCGTCTCCTTTGAGGACTTCAAGGCCAACATCAAGAACGGTGTCATCACCCAGCAGGTCGTCCGCGACGAGGTAGGCCGCCACCTGCAGTTGACCCAGGCTCAGGAACAGGCCTTCTACGAGGCCCACAAGCAGGAGTTTGCCCAGCCCGAACAGGTCCGTCTCAGCGAGATTCTTGTTCCCCTTCCTGCCGACGCCAACGAAGCAGCCATCGCCCAGGCTCAGGCCAAGGCCGATGACATCGCTGCGAAGGTTAAGGCTGGCGGCAAATTCGACGACCTTGCCAAGGCCTACTCCGGTGGACCCACTGCCGAGCAAGGCGGAGACCTCGGCCAGTTCAAGCGCGGCGCTCTCGCGAAGGTCCTCGAAGACCAGACCTTCGGCCTCAAGGCCGGTGAAGCAACTTCGCCCATCCGCACCCGCCAGGGTTTCGTGATCCTCAAGGTCACCGACCATCAGGCGGCCGGCGTCCCTGCGCTCAAGGATGTTGAGCCACAGATTCAGGACGCGATGTACTCCCAGGCGATGCAACCCGCTCTTCGCACCTACCTGACCAAGCTTCGCGAAGACGCCTATATCGATATCAAGCCCGGCTTCGTCGACACCGGTGCCAGCGCCAAGCAGACCAAGCCCGTCTTCACTGCCTATGCCGCTCCTGTCCCCAAGAAGAAGAAGAAGGAGGAGCAGCAGAAGCAACGCTTCGAGCGGACCCGCTCCACTGCGAAACCCTCGGCCAAGCCGCCGGTAGCGACTCCCGTCTCTGCGGTCACCTCGACAGCGTCGGCGGCCACATCTACCGCTACCACTGCAGTTGCAACGACCGGCAAAGCAGTTCCTGCCAAGCCAAAGAAGATCAAAAAAGAGAAAGTCCGTTACGGGCAGGCCCCGCGTAACGCGCTCCCGGCAGGCTCGCAGGAGACCGCAACTACGGGAACCGACGTCGGCCAGGGCGCTGCTTCCGCAGCAATAACCCCCGGCGGTGTGATGGCTCAGGGCAACGAAGCCCCAGGCAAAGCCATGGCCCAGCCAGAGGGCACCTCGCAAGTGGCCAGCTCCGCAGACGATCCACTAGCCCCTAAGGTTGTCGCAGGCAAAAAGACCCGCTATACCGACCGCATCGCGACCGAGGCCGCCACCAAGGAAGCCACCAAGGCAGCCAAAGCCAAGGAGAAGATCGCAGCCGCGCCGCCTCCGATAACCGCCGACGAGAAGGCCACAACGCAGACTCAGGCCGCCCCGCTCGGTCTCAACGGCGACACGGCCAAGAAGACGAAACCGGCCAAGGTCAAGGGTGCTCCCAAGGAGCGTCTCCAAAACAAGGACACCAGCCCGCCGCCGCCACCTCCTGCTCCCGAGCCCACAGTCAACCCGGCCCTCGGCGCAACCCCGCCCGGCACGACACCGGTAGCACCCACACCCGCTCCCGCAACTCCCCCGTCGGCGACGCCCCCGGCCGCACCGCAGAACTAATTCCGACACCAAACCGAAATGCCCGGCGGACAATCTTCTGCCGGGCATTCCTTTTGCTATCTAAAACCTGACGTCCCGAAGGCGACACCCACTCAAGGCATCACCTACTGCCGGATGTTTGGCCGAGCGACAACTGATGCGCTTGCGTCTGACTCCGCGCGGTCAATGGCAGCATAAAGCTGAGCTGGATCAGTAACTTCAATCCATTCTTTCGAAGTGACAACGAGGATTGTGGGAGTGTGGCGGATACCAACACGCATCCCAAGCGTGCAGTCTGCCTCGACCTCTGCCGCACAACGACCAGATGGATCGATCACGAAGGGCATCTGCTGAGCATGAGATTGAAACCATCTGCGAGCAAATTGCTGCAGGTCATCTTGGCTTGAAATCATGCGCTGGCTGGCAAATACATCCCGGCGGAAATCCTCGGCCACCTGAGGAGCTACTTTGTCCTCAAGATAGCGGGCGTAAATTGCGGCGGAACGCGACCACATATGGCCTGGGATGATGAAGTCGTGATGAACTCGTGGAATATGGTAACGGCTCATCGCATCCCGAACGAGAGGCGAAACCTGCGCGCAGAGCGGGCATTCCAGATCTTCAAACTCAACAATGGCAACCTTTGCACCTGCAGGCGGTTTCAGAGAAGACGCGTCTTTGAAGGGGGTCGCCCCTGTGGATGGCATGGCAATTTGGGCTGCGACGGGCAAGACTGAGAGAAGAACGATGACAGGGACAAGGGCGCTTTTCATAGTGCCCCAATCATATCGAGCCCGAACGTTGAGGCAAGATATTTTGAGGACAGAGCTGTCAACTGCAAAAAACCATAATTCATTGCAAACAAACAAGATACTCGGTGCCAATCAATTCAACCCAACCTGCTAAACTAGTTATAGAGTCAAAAGAAAGCCCCAGTCCGCAGCAGCAGACGGGGCTTTCCTTATTGGCGATCGATACAAGTCCAGACCTAAAGCAAATGTAATGAATACTTTGGATACTTTGGTCAGGGGATGGGGTAGAGAAGAGCCGGCAAGCTCTGGCAAGGGTATCCTGAAATCAATGAAAGACTTCTTCATCGCAGACGCAGCAAAGTTCGACAATGAGATCATCACCTCCTACTTCGTCCTCTCCTCCTTCCAGGTTAGAGAAAAGAAAATGGGAGGCCAGTTCCTCGCGATAACCCTGACCGACAAGACCGGTTCCTTCGAAGGCCGCATGTGGGACGACGTCGCCGACCCCATCGCCACCTGCGCCGAAGGCTGCTACGTCAAAGCCCAGGGACAAATTTCGAAGTACCAGGGCAAGTTCCAGATCACGATCCAGAAACTCCGCGCAGCCGCTGAGTCCGAAATTGACCCGACTGATTATCTTCCAGTAACTCGCTTCGATATCAACGAGATGTGGAACGAACTGCGCGGATATGTCGAGCAGTTCAGTAGCCCCGACCTGCGCCGCCTCGTCTTCGCCTTCCTCGACGACCCGCAGATCGCCGCCGCCTACCAGACCGCGCCTGCAGCCAAACGTCTCCACCACGCTTGGATCGGCGGCCTGCTCGAACACGTCCTCACCCTGGTGCGCGTCTGCCGCGCCACCGTCCCCTTCTACCCCGAAGTGGACCCCGATCTTCTGGTGACGGGGGCCATCCTCCACGACATTGGCAAAATTCGCGAACTCTCCTGGAAGTCCAGCTTCGGTTACACCCTCGAGGGCCAGATGATCGGCCACATCAGCATCGCCCAGCGCATGCTGCACGAGAAGGTGCTGTCGCTCGCGCCCTTCCCCGAGAAGCTATCCATGCTCGTTGAACACCTGATCCTGTCGCACCACGGCAAGTACGAGTTTGGCTCCCCCAAGCTACCAATGACGCCCGAGGCCATCCTGCTCAGCGCCCTTGATGACCTCGAGGCCAAGATGCAGACCTTGCGCAGTGAGTTCGCCTCCGCTGCAGCTTCCGGCAAGTCTGCCGGCGAGATGACCGAGTGGGTCCGCAGCATGGAACGCCCATTACTTGACTCGCTCGCCTTCCTGAAAGATGAGCAGGAGTAGTGCACTCCCGCCGAGTTGTTACAATCTCCTTTGGAACCATGCGCTTTACGCGCTGATGTGAGTGAGGGGAATGCTTCGATTTTCGACAGCGGGAGAGAGCCACGGCGAGAGTCTCGTCGCCCTGGTAAGCGGTATGCCGGCCGGAGTGCCGGTCGAACAGGATTTCATCGATCGCGAGCTATGGCGTCGCCAGAAGGGCTACGGCCGAGGCGGTCGCATGCGCATCGAGAAGGATACGGCCCACATCCTCAGCGGCGTACGCCACGGCAAAACCATAGGCTCCCCCATTGCCATGACGCTCGCCAACAACGATTGGAAGAACTGGACCGAAATTCTTCCCGTCGAAGAGGGCGATCCAACCAAACATAAAGCCGTAGCCTCACCGCGCCCCGGCCACGCAGACCTGGCCGGCAGCCTCAAATACGACTTCAAGGATGCCCGTTACGTTCTCGAGCGTGCCAGTGCCCGAGAGAGCGCAGCGCGCGTGGCCTCAGGAGCTATCGCCAAGCTATTGTTGCGCGCGCTCGGTGTCGGAGTCGCCAGCCACGTCATTCGCGTAGGCAAAGCCGAGCTCTCCCGCCCCGCAACCTGGGACGAGATCGTCGCCCTTCAGGCCAAGGAAGAAGTCCTGCTCAACTGCGTCGACGCCGACAGCGAAGCGGCAATGAAGGCCGAGGTCGACGCTGTCCTCCGCACCGGCGACACCATAGGCGGCGTCTTCGAGGTAGTCGTTCACGGCCTGCCACCCGGCGTCGGTACGCATGCCAACTGGGACGAGCGCATGGACGGCCTCCTAGCGCAGGCAGTTATGAGCCTGCAGGCGGTCAAAGCTGTCGAGATAGGGCGCGGAGTCACGGCAGCCGAGTCGCTCGGTTCCACCGTCCACGACGCCATCGGCTACGAAGGCTCCGATGAAGCCTTCACGAAGTTCTCGCGCGAGCAGAACAACGCTGGTGGAATCGAAGGCGGGATCTCCAACGGTGAAGACGTCGTCGTGCGCGGCTACCTCAAGCCGATCTCGACGCTGCGTCGCCCTCTGGGCAGCGTCAGCTTCGAGACGCGCGAACCGGTCAAGGCAGCCTACGAACGCAGCGATGTCTGTGTCGTTCCAGCGGCTGGTGTAGCGGCCGAGGCAATGGTTGCGCTTACCGTGGCGCGACTCGTTATTGAAAAATTTGGCGGTGACTCCCTGCGCGAACTGCAGCGGAACTTCAATGGCTATTGCGAGCAGATAAGAGCGTACTGACGTGGCAAAGAACAAGATTCACGAGGTAGTGAAGTATCCCGATCCTGTGCTGGCTAAGCCCGGCGCTCCTGTTACCGTCTTCGACGCGAAGCTCAAGACGCTGGTCGACGAGATGTTCGAGTCGATGTATGCTGCGCAAGGCATTGGGCTCGCAGCGCCGCAGATCAGCATCTCGCAACGACTCACCGTTATCGACTGCAGCTTCAAGAAAACCCTGACGAAA
>Ga0209060_10000509_pt1 | contig 68328 bp, 68 predicted proteins | sample Coa_R1_8_FD_187155 | JGI IMG/M metagenome (GOLD analysis project Ga0209060, IMG submission 187155) | Surface soil microbial communities from Centralia Pennsylvania, which are recovering from an underground coalmine fire - Coalmine... | ecosystem: Environmental > Terrestrial > Soil >... | reverse complement strand
GCACCCAGCCGCCGATTTTCAGGCACATGTCGGTGCCTGGCATATAGTAGAACCCCGCCCCGTAGAGGCTGCAGATCTTCACGTATTGGACCGGTTTGGCCTTTACGGGAAGCTCGGCTGCCTGACCGGCCGTAACCGCAACCAGCCCGGCTGCCGTGCCGAGGAGGAGCCTGTTCAGCACCTTCATGTTTATCTCCGTTTATGTCGCGTACATCCGATGTTTACGATCCGCGGGAGGGTCGCGTTTTCCCGATGACAATTCGGCCTGTCGTTCCCCTAGCCAAACACATTGATTTTCCAGCTATCTCCCCTATCCGCAGACGACACATTACCGACTCGACCTCGGCTGCCAATGTAAAAAACCGCAGTTCAGGTTGGAAGCGTAACTTTTCTGATCTTAGTTGCATAAATATTACATATACAAGCTTTAAGATGTAATTTAAAATACATCTTCTAATAGATGTAACGCGCAGAAATTGCCTTTGAATTGCGCGAGGCGCGCCGCCGCGCTGCTCGGAGGAACTACCGTTCGCATGGTGTGGTTACCGGGAGGGCCGTCCGACCGGTGCAATGGCTGCGACACCATCACGGCTACGCAACAGCGCGACCCGTTATTGGGAGGCCAGGAGGTCGCTCCATACGCCGACTTCCTGGCAGAGCCGTCATGGCCTCGACTGGACCAATTTTTTCATCGCCGACGTGCAGACCGGCTTCGGCACGTTCGTCGCGTTTTATCTGGCTCATATCGGCTGGGCGAAAAGCGACGTCGGCATCGCGCTGACCACGGGCACGCTGGCGGCCGTGGTCATGCAGATCCCGGGCGGCGCGCTCGCCGACGCGGTCTCCTGGAAACGCGCGCTGGTTGCGACCGGTATTGTGGCGATCGGCATCGCTGCGCTGATCCTGGCGCTGGCACCGGCGTTTGTCCCGGTGCTGTTCGCCGAACTCCTGCACGGCGTTACCGGCGGCATCATCACGCCGGCGATCGGCGCCATCAGCCTCGGCCTCGTCGGCCGCAGCGCCATGTCGCTGCGCACCGGTCGCAATTTCCGCTACGCGGCCGGCGGCAACGCGCTCACCGCAGCGATCATGGGCATCATCGGCGCCTATTACTCGGACAGCGGCATTTTTCTCGCCGCCGCCGGCCTGTGCATCCCGGCACTGATCGCACTGGGTTTCATCCGCGCAGACGAGATCGACTACCGCAAGGCGCGCAATGCCGCCAAGGCGCAGGACGCGCGCCACGCGCGCTTGCGCGATCTCGCCAAAAACCATCCGCTCATTCTGTTCACCGCCGCGTTGGTGCTGTTTCAGCTCGCCGACGCCTCGATGCTGCCGATGATCGGCGAGAATCTGGCGCAAAACACCAAACAGGAAGGCTCGCTGTGGATGTCTGGCCTGATCGCGGTGCCGCAGATCGTGGTGGCGATCTTGGCGCCATGGGTCGGCTATCACTCGGAACGAAAGGGCCGCAAGCCGCTGCTCCTGATCGGCTTCGCGCTCGAGCCGATCCGCGCCGCGGTGCTCGCATTGAGTTCGAACTACGCCTATCTGATCATCGCGCAAATCCTTGACGGCGTCAGCGGCGCCATCATCACCGTGCTGACGGTGCTTGTGATCACCGACCTGACCGTCGGTACCGGCCGCTTCAACCTCGCCCGCGGCTTTGTCGGCGCCATGAGCGGACTTGCCGCCTCGCTCAGCACGCTCGCCAGCGGTTATCTGTTCCAGGGTTTTGGCGCGGCGACCGGCTTCCTCGTGATCACCGTCATCGCCGGCGCGGCGACGGCGCTGCTCTGGTTGTTCGTCGCCGAGAGCAAGCCGGCGAAGTACGAGGATTAGCTTTGCGGCCTGTTCGGCATGCGCTCCTCAATCCACCTTCAGGTGCGCGAACTGCGCCACCTTGGTCCATTTCGCGGTATCGTCGGCGATGAATTTGGCGACGTCGGCGGGCGGGCTCGGCGGCATGATCTGGGTGCCGAGATCAAGGAGCCGGCCCTTGACTTCGGGCGTGGCGACCACGGCATTGATCTGTTTGTTAAGCCCCTCGACGATGTCGGCCGGCGTGCCCTTCGGCGCGCCGAAGCCGATCCAGCCAAACGCCTCATAACCCGGCAAGAATTCGGCCATGGCCGGGATATTCGAAAGCACGTCCATGCGCTCCGGCGTGGTCACTGCCAGCGGGGTCAGCTTGCCGGCGCGGATGTGCGGCAGCGACGACGGCGTCACGTCGAACATCACCTGCACCTGGCCGGCCATCAGATCGACCAACGCCGGCGTCGAGCCGCGATACGGCACGTGCACCAGATCGACCCCGGCCATGAACTTGAACAGCTCGCCGGCCACATGCTGCGGCCCGCCGATGCCGGCCGACGCCATGTTGATCTTGCCCGGATTCGCCTTCGCATAAGCGATGAACTCCGGCACGGTTTTGGCCGAGAACGACGGGTTGACCTCCATCACCAGCGGCACACGGTCGACCAGCGCGATCGGCGCGATGTCGTGGACGAAATCGAAATTGAGCTTGGTGTAGAGCGCGGCATTGATGGTGTTCTGCGAGTTGATGAGAAGCAGCGTGTAGCCGTCCGGCGCCGAACGCACCACCGCCTCGGTGGCGATGTTGCCGGTGGCGCCGGGCCGCACGTCGACGACGAATTGCTGGCCGAGTTTCTGGCTCAAAGGCTGGGTGATCAACCGCGCCGTGATGTCGGACGAGCTGCCGGCGGCCTGGCCGACGATGACGTGGACCGGACGCGACGGATAGCTTTGCGCTTTGGCGAAGCGCACGGCGACCGGCATCGCGGCGGCGCCACCGGCGAGACGGAAAAAGGTGCGGCGTGGAAATTTCATGAACCTGCTGCTCCTGCTACGGACACGACAAGGTCGAGCCGCTTGCTTCGGGCTGTTTCGCCGCAGCCGGCCGGTTTGTCGGTGGCGCCGGCATTTGTTAGCGGTTGACCCAACGGTAAAGACATAATGGCGGGAGTATCACGATGCCGCTGCATCGCATAGAAGCAAGGCGACGCGTGCCGTTCGGCGCGGCACTGCTCACCGCCGTGGCGGCCGCGCTCGTGGCCGCCGGCGGCGCACTGGCGCAAGCGCCCGCGGGCGGCTTTGCCGGCAAGACCGTCAATCTCATCATCGGCTTCGGCCCGGGCGGCGGTTACGACATTTGGGGGCGCCTCGTTGCCGGCCATATCGGCCAGCATCTGCCCGGCAATCCGGCCGTGGTCGCGCAAAACATGCCGGGCGGCGGCAGCTACCGCGCGGCGAGCTACATCTACAATCAGGCGCCGAAGGACGGCTCTACCTTCGCCATCATCGCCCGCGACGCCGCGCTCGGCCCGCTGACCGGCCAGCCCGGCGCGCTGTTCGACGCCACCAAATTCTCCTGGATCGGCACGCCGGCGACCGAGACCAACATCTGCATCGCCTATAAGACTGCGGCGGTGAAGACCGCGCAGGATCTGTTGCAGAAAGAGCTGATCGTCGGCGACACCGGCCCCGGCACCGGCACCCATTCGTATCCGAAGGCGCTCAACGCCATCCTGGGCGCCAAGTTCAAGCTGGTCGGCGGCTATCCGTCGTCGGCCGACGTGTTTCTTGCCATGGAGCGCGGCGAGGTGCAGGGCATTTGCGAGAGCCTCGACAGCGTGAAGTCGCGGCGGCCGGACTGGATTTCGTCGGGCACGGTGGCGGTGCTGTTCCAGGGCGGCGCCGAGCCCAACCCGGAATTGAAAGGCGTGCCGTTCGTCGTCGATCTGGCGCAGCGGCCCGAAGACAAACAGGCGATCGAGTTTCTCTACATCGGCCAGGGCATCGGCCGTCCGTTCGTCGCTCCGCCCGGCCTGCCGCCGGATCGCCTGAAGATGCTGCGCGATGCCTTCGACGCGACGATGAAAGATCCAGCCTTCATCGCCGAAGCCAAGCTGCGCAAGTTCGACGTCAGTCCGGAGAACGGCGCACGCCTACAGGCCCTGATCGACAAGGCCTACGCCACGCCGCACGAGATCATCGAGCGGATTGCGACATTGATAAAGTAACGGCTCACTTTCGCTCGTCCCCGCGGAACCGGTGACCCAGCGCGTAACGCTGTGGCTCCCCGCTTTCGCGGCAATGAGAGGAATGTGTTTGCCTCACCCCCCGCGGACGCTGGCGATGAATTTGTCGACCTTCTGGTTGACCATGTCGGCCTCGCGAAGCAGGCCCTGCATCTCGGTTTCGGCGAGCTTCGACGCATCATCGGTTTGATTGGCGGCAGCGCGCAGCCGCGCCAGGATGTCGGCGACCTTGGCGACGCAGCCGCGGGCCGACTCGGCGCTGTCGGCGATCTCGGCGGTATCGGCGGCCTGCTCGTTAACGCAGCCGGAAATCGCCTGCGACAGCTGCTCGACGTTTTGCATGGCCTTGACGATCGAGGCGATGCTGTTGGCGACGGTCGAGCAGGATGACTTCACCGCCTCGATGCGCGCGGTGATCTCGCGCGTCGCCCGCTCGGTCTGACCGGACAGCGCCTTGACTTCGGAAGCGACCACGCCGAATCCCCTGCCCGCTTCGCCGGCGCGCGCGGCTTCGATGGTCGCGTTGAGCGCCAGCAGGTTGGTACTGCCGGCGATATCCTGAATAAGGCCAACCGCGTTGTTGATCTCCTGCACCGCTTTAATGAGTTGCCCCATCTCATTGTCGACGCGGTGGGTTTCAGCCGCAGTGAATTTGACGAATTCGCTCGCCTGCGCGACTTGGCCGGCGACTTCCGGAATCGCCTGCGCGATCTGCTGGGCCGCCCCGGCCACCGTCTGCACGCTCGCCGACATGGTCTCGACCACCTCGGTCATGCCGGCGGATTGATCGCGCGTCGCTTCGGCGCTCTTGGCGAGGTCGGCGGCACTTGCCGTCACCTTCTTCGCGGTGTCGTTGAGCCGCGCCGCGATCAGCTTGACCGAGGCTTCGAATTCGGCGGCGAGCGCGTTCATCTCGGCCTGGCGCAGATCGGCGTGGCGCTGCTCTTCGGCGCGCTGGCGGCCTTCCATCTCGTGAATTTGCGCCGCGTTCTGCCGAAACACGGTAATCGCCTGGACCATGCGGCCGATTTCGTCGGAGCGGTCGGCATAGCCGATAGTGGCGCCGAGATCGCCCTTGGAGATCGCCAGCATGTTTTTGGTGACGTTGCGCATCGGCCGGACGATCGACAGCGCCACCAGCGTGCTCAACAGCACGCTCAACGGAATGACCAGAAAAAACGCGATCAGCAGGATGGTGCGGCTCTGCCGCGCCGACTGCACCATCGACACGGCGAAGTTTTGGCTTGCCATGCGGATCGACTGGCCGATCTGGTCGGTGTCTTTGGTCAGGCCCGAGAGCAGATCGTCGACCTGGCCGAGCATCATCACCGCCATGCTCGGCTGCACCGCGCCCATCTCGATGGAATCCTTGGACAGCTTGCCGAACTTGCGCCAGCCCTCGCGCACCTTTTCCAGGAGCTTGCGCTCGTTTTCGGGAAGATCATTGCGGCCGAGCAGCGTGTCGATGCGCCAGGCGATGTATGCGTCGCGTTCGTCCAGCTCGGTTTCGGCCTTTTTCAAGGTCGCCCGGTCGACGCCGCTGTTCATCCACGAGACGTAGCGAAATAACAGGAGCTGCGTCTCCAACAAAGCGTTGTTAAGCCGTTCGACCGCGTTCCAGGTCGGCAGCTTCGAGCGCGACATGGCGTCGAGCTCGGCCGCGGTATTGGCAATGAAAAGATAGCTCCGGAGGCCCAACACCAGAAGGCAGATCAGCAACAGACTCGGCGCGGCAAAGGCCTTGACGACGATGGGCAGATTGGCAAGCCGCCGCAGCATGGTGAAGGAGCGCCTTTCCGGCGCCGGCAATCGCAAGGAGCCGGTCAAAGCATTGAAGGGCCGCGCAGCGGCGGACGTTTAGCGATAGACCCCCACGCCGACGAAATAATCGCCCATCCGCTCGACATAGCTCGACTTCGCCTCGATCAGCTTGGTGAGCGGATTGGGCCATTTGTAATCGACCCAGCCGCTGCCCTTGGTGGCGACGTCCGACAGTTCGCGGATGAGAAACTTGCCGTCCTGGTCCTTCAGATCGATCAGGTTCTTGCCGACCAGCGCCGGGTTGGCGCCGTGCGCCACGCAGTCGGTGCCGTCGAGCTTGTAGACGAACGGATAAAGGTCGCGGTCGTTGAAGGTCCGCGCCGTGACCGCCTTGAAAGTGGCGTCGGCGCCGTCCTTCCGGAACATGGCCTCGACGCGCTTGACCATCGCCACGGCCTGGTCGCGCGTGCCGTGCTCGGGCTCGGCTCCGACCGCGGCGACGCTGCCGGCGAGCAGCACCGCCAAAAGTGCACAAATCCTGAGCATGATCGCTCCCCTCGGCGTGGATTCGTCTGCACTACGTGAAGATGGAATCTCGCGGTCACATTCGAATTACAATCCTAAGAAAGGCTTAATTTTAGCGCCGACCGGCTTATTTTGGGTTGTGCTCGTAAACGGTCAGTTGCAGCAAATGACGACTCGCAATGCGGAGCCTCCATCGCGCCGAGCAGCGCACCGGCCCGCGATGCCGACAGAGTGACGCCTTCGCTTTAAAGACGCCCATCACGTCCTTATCGAGCGCGCGGCCCGACCTGATGGCCATGCTCGTCGAGATCACAGCACTGCATCAGCCTGGCGCGATGGATGGCATAGGCAAGGCCAAACGCGACAATGGCGGCAAACACGATCAGGCTCAGCCAATCTTCGTTCCACATGATGTCCTCCATGCCGGCGGCCGCAACGCTGGAGCGGCGAATGACGGCCGCACCGTCATGCCGATCAAGCGCTTGGCGCCCGCTCGCTCAGTGCGCTTGCGCGAGTACGGCGCGCCGTTCCTCGTATTCCTCGCGGCTGATCTCGCCGCGCGCGAAGCGAACCTTGAGCACGTCGAGCGGCTCTTGCGGGCCCGACTTGTGCTTGTTGCCGTAGGCCTTGTGGACGACAAACATCACGCCCATCACGGCGACCATAATGGCGCCGGCTACGAGGTGAGGCGAAAGGCCTTCGACGATCGCGTTCCACATGGCGGCACCTCCTTATTCAGTTCAACAGATGAGCGCCGCCGTGGCCTTGATATGGATCAACCGAAAAGGCCGCCGCAGAAGTAGCGGCGCGCATGCTGAGGCATGGCAACAAATAAATAGCGCCGCACCGCGCCTCTTCATATGATCTTGATCATACGACGCGGTTAATCCGGATGGTGGCGCCGGCGCGCTTGATCTCACCGTCTGCCGTCATGCGGGCCAGCGTCCGATAGAGCGCCTCGTGGGTAAGGCCGAGATCGGCGGCGAGATCCTTGAGCGTGCCCGACAGGGCGACGGTGCGGCCGTCCGCACCGGCATTGACGGCGAGAAAGTGCCGGACGCGATCGCGGGCCGAATGAATGTTGCGCCTTTCCAGGCGGGTGCGCAGTCCCATGACCTGCTGGGCGAGCATCGCCGTGAAGGTTTGCGCGAATTTTGGATCGCGCTTGAGTTCGGCGAGAAGCCGCGCCTTGGGATAAAGCCGGACCAGAGCGTCCGTCGTTGCGATCGCGTCGCAGTGGTAGGTAGAGGCGAAGAGCGAGGCTTCCGCCAGTGTATCGCCCGCCGCTGCCGACTGAAGGATCGCTTCCCGTCCGCTGCGATCGTAGCGCACCAGCCGCATCGTGCCCCTCAAGACTTCATAAAGTCCGACTGTCTTGTCGCCGGCACGGAAAAGCGATTGGCCAGCCGGCACGGTGCGATCGACCGCACCGGCTCGCACGGTTGCCGACAGCCATTCTTTTATCGATTCGCCCATGATCCGTTGGTCGACGCCTGCCCCGCTTTATGACCAGGATCATATAGGCGACGTTCTGGGACCGCTATTCTGCCGGAAGATGCCCAGCCGGAACGGAGTCGCAAAATGTGGACACGCCTTATGCCGATTGCCCTTCTGGCAACGCTTCCGTTCGCAGCAGCGGCGCAGCTGCCGCAATCAGCAGCCGATACCGGACTGCACACGCTGCGCCAGCCCTACGACGTCGAGACCTTCGGCGCATTTCGGATGTTGATCCTGGCCGGGGATTTCAGCCCGAAGCTGACGCTCGGGACGGCAATGGCAAAAGGGCCCACCACCGGCGTCGGCGCGCTGGCCGATGCCGGCGGCGAGGTTACGATCCACGACGGCAAGTTGATCGTCAGCTACGGCAGGGAGGGAGCGCACCCGGCGCCCGAGACCGAGAACGCGGCCTTGCTGACGATCGGCAAAGTCTCGGCGTGGCAGGCGATCAATGTCGAGCATGATGTGGCACCCGTTGGCATCGAGTCCTTCCTGTCACTACGCGCCGCTCAGCACGGCTTAAATCCTCAAGGACCCTTTCCATTTCAAATTCGCGGCACGCTAACGTCCTTCGTCATGCACGTGAACGCCGCTCCGACGAATGGACCTCATGGAATGGGACAGCCAATTGCAATCACGGTCGAGACCAAAGGCGATACGCTCGCCGGAGCGGTCGCCGGCTTTTATGTTTCGCCCGACCTGGTTGGCATCGTCAGCCACGGCGGACAGCGAACGCACAGCCATTGGATCGCGCCGGATGGCAGCGCAACGGCGCACCTCGATAACTGGGGTCTAAAAGCCGGGAGTGTGTTGTTACTGCCCAAGCCTTGATGCAGGCTGCCGGTTCTCTTTGATCTACGTCAAACCGCGTTTGCTTGGTCTCGGGTAGTTTTTCGCGAGAGGAGATCGTGTCATGTTGAAAAAACTGTCGACCATGGCGATCCCTGGCTTGGTTGTTATGATCGAACCCGCGCACGCCATCGCACAGCAGGCACAATCGCCAAATGCCCCGCTGCCGCCGCAGTACTATTGGCCAGGCCCGTGGCATATGTGGGGTGTCTGGCCGTTCGGACCGATCATGATAATCGTCTTCGCCGTGTTCTGCATGGCGATGATGTATTTCATGATGAGCGGAATGCATCATCGGTCCCATGGCGACCATGCGCTTGAACTGCTCAACGAACGCTTCGCACGCGGTGAGATTAATCAGACCGAATACGAAGAGCGAAAGCGTCTTCTCAAAGCCTGAAGTCCGCCGGCGCGGCTCATGAGGCTGCGCGGCAGTGGCCTTTTGGCGATGCGATGGGAGGCTTCAATGACCGAATCGAAGATGTACGTCTGCCCGATGCATCCCACTGTCCGCCAGGCGGGCCCGGGGCAATGCCCGACTTGTGGCATGGCGCTGTTGCCGGAAGGGACGCGCTTCGCCCTTTTTTAGGTCGCCGCGCAGCTGTTTAGGTCCGCGGGCTGAGGCGCAATCACAAATCCACGACTTCTCCTCGCCAGGGCAGAGCGTAAAACGAGCGTGTCAGCTAAAGGCGTTCCCTGGCAGGCCGCGCCTGCGCCGCCGCCGCGGATGCGAAATGCGTAACCCCCCTGCGCAAGGCAGAAAAGAAGCACGGCAGCAAATGACGCCGGCAGGCCGATGCGAGGTGCTTTCGCGGCGTGCCGGTTCGCCGCGCGGCTGGCGCGCTTGCCGCGGAATTTTCCGTTTGATCGAGGGTGGCCGTTTGCCAACTTTCCGGTCGATAGAGCGCCGTCGTCATCCAGCTTGCCGCCAGATGCAGCCTGGCTGCTCGGCCGTGAGATGGCGAACCGGACGCATTGGCGTGCGTGACGCACGGTTCGGACTTTCCGGCGCGGTCGTAGCACTTCAACGTGCCGTTCGCCGCGACCAATTGCATATCAGCGCGAAATAATACCGGCACCGCTACGACGACGAATAAAGTCGCGAACGCTCCAAGCAGGAATTTGCGACGGGGCACCGAATTTGTCTTAGCGGCATACGGGAAGGCGGTTTCGGCCGCATCTGAATCAGCACGGCGCACTTGCCGATCACTCATCGAACGCTACTCCAACTGCACTGCGTGTTCCCGACTGAACCGTGGAACACACGCTGCAAGCCTAGATTCTCCGAATCTGGATTCCAACGCCGCGCCGACCCGCCTGTGGATAACGCGCCGCCGCGCGGCCGCTCCCGGCAGACGCGACTCGGTGGAACGAAGTTCCGCACAGCTTTGCCGGGAACGCGATTGCCTTGTGCGCGGTTAAAAACCGTTGGGACATTTCTCCATGTGGAATCGGTCGCTTACGCCTGTCGACGACAAACCTGAGCGTGCCGCAAGCCGCCGCCGCTATCTGCCTTACGTGATCGCCGCAGTTGTCGTGGTGTGCCTCCCGCTCGGGGCGTTGGCAGGGCTCTGGCTGTGGGCGCTCCATGGCATCACTCTTCCAACCGAGGCCCAGGCCGCCTCGCAACGTGTGATCGCGCTGCAAGCAGCCGATGGCCAAGCTTTGCTGCCCAAAGGCCGGCTGCAATTGTCGCCGATCCCAGCGGGGGCAATGCCGGCGACCGTCGTCAACGCGGTCTTGAGCATCGAGGATCGGCGCTTCTACGAACGCGGCCCGATCGACGTGCGCTCCATCGTGCGCGCGCTCATCAACAATCTCCAAGCCGGTCATGTCGTCGCCGGTGGCAGCACCATCACGCAGCAGCTCGCCAAGACGCTGTATCTTAGCCCGGACCGCACCTACAAACGCAAAGTAAGGGAAGCGGTGCTCGCGATCTGGCTCGAGCGGCATCTGACCAAGAATCAGATTCTGACGAGCTACCTGAACAACATTTATCTCGGCTCCGGCGCCACCGGCTTCCCGGCCGCCGCGAAACTCTATTTCGGCAAAGCGGTCGCCGATCTCAATCTGCCGGAAGCGGCGATGCTCGCCGGCTTGATCAACGCGCCCGGCAAGGAGGACCCGCTGCACAATCTTGGTGCTGCGCGCAACCGCGCTGCCGTGGTGATCGACGCCATGGTGACCAACGGCAAGATCAGCCAGGCGGCCGCGCTCGAGGCGAAGCTCAATCCGGCGACGCCAAATCCCACGCAACTCTCGCCGCCGGCCGCGGGCTGGTTCGCCGATTGGGTCTACCGCAGCGCCGACGCCGCCGTCCCGGCACGGGCCGGCACCATTACCGTGCGCACAACGCTCGATCTGCGGCTACAAGAGCTCGCCTTGAAGGTCATCGAGGCAACGCTCGCCGCTCAAGGCCGCAAGATGCACGCCACGCAGGCCGCGCTCGTCGCCATGCGGCCGGACGGTGCCGTGCTCGCCATGGTCGGCGGCCGCGACTATGCGGACAGCGAGTTCAATCGCGCGACGCAGGCCAAGCGGCAGCCGGGCTCGGCCTTCAAGCTGTTCGACTATTACGCAGCGCTGCGCCACGGCTACTCTCCTGACGACACGGTGCTCGACGAGCCGGTCGACATAAAGGGCTGGCAGCCGGAAGACTACGCGCGCAACTATCATGGCCGCGTGACATTGGCCGCGGCATTCGCGCATTCCTATAATGCCGCCGCCGTGCGACTGGCGCAGCAGGTCGGCATTCCGCAGGTGATCGCGGCGGCGCGGGACCTCGGCCTGCATACGCGGCTTGCCAACAACCCGAGCCTTGCGCTCGGCACCTCGGAAGTCACCTTGCTCGATCTCACCAGCGCCTATGCGGCGGTGCGCGCCGGCGCCGCGCCGGTCGAACCATGGGGCATCGCCAGCGTCAGCCTGCCCGATGAGCAGCGCGCAATGCCGATCGGGCACTCGCACGGGCCGCAGCACAGCCTCGGCCAATATCAGGATCAGCTGATCGGACTTTTGCGCGGCGTCGTCGAGCATGGCACCGGCCGCGCCGCCGCGCTGCCAGGCTTTGCCGCCGGCAAGACCGGCACCGCGCAGGATTATCGCGATGCCTGGTTCATCGGCTTTAATGACTCGATCGTCGTCGGCGTCTGGGTCGGCAACGACGACCACTCGCCGATGCAGCGCGTCACCGGCGGCACGCTGCCGGCGGCGATCTGGAAGCAATTCATGGAGCAGGCGCCTGCCGTCCAGCGTCCCGCCCCGAATCCTGCCCAGTCGACAACGGTCGTCGCGCAACAGCAACAGACCGATGAAGCGACGCCGGCCGCAAACCAGCAGCCGCAAGTGCCGAACGGGCTGTTTAATCAGGAAACCGCCGGGGCAGCGACCGCCAAGTGCAATATTGCATTCTGTCAACGAGCCTATCGCTCGTTCCGCGCTTCCGATTGCAGCTATCAGCCCGACCAGGGCGGTCCGCGCCGATTTTGCGACCGAAAGGGCGAAACGACGGTCGGCCAACAGACGCGCGCGCCAGACGAGCAAAAAACAAATACACGAGACACCGCCCAAGGCGGCGCGCATGCGACGCCGGACGTGGCAGGCGCGAAATGCAATGTCGCCGCCTGTGGGCAGTACAGCTCATTCCGCGCCTCCGATTGCACCTACCAGCCCTACGGCGGCGGTCCGCGACGGGTGTGCGGTCGCCAGGACGAAAGAACGGCAGGCAAGCCGAGCCGCGAACGTAACGCCGAGAGGAGCCGCGGCCGCCAAGCCCCCGGCGGTCCCATTTACGACAGCCGCCGTGCGGATACTTTTGAGGAGTCGCCTGACCGTGACGGTCCTTCCGGCGCCCCGCCGCCCAACCATTTCTTCGGCGGACCGTTGTTCGATTTCGGAGGCCACGGCTGGTAGACGGCTCGGCCCGCGCGGCAAGTTGTGGCAGAATGTTTGCCGTCTTGTCGCAGGGAGCTCTGAATGAAGATTTCCAGCAGGTGCCTGTTGCTGCCGCTGCTGACCGCTCTGATCGGCGCAACGCTGCCCGCCGGCGCGCAGCCCTATCCGTCGCATCCGATTTCGATCATCGTGCCGTACCCGGCCGGTGGCGTCACCGACACGCTGGTGCGCCTGGTTGCCGAACGTATGCGCGAGCAGCTCGGCCAGCCGGTGCTGACCGAAAACATGGGCGGCGCATCCGGCACCGTCGGTGCCGCCCGCGTGGCGCGCGCGGCGCCGGATGGCTACACGCTGTTGCTTGGCAATTCGGAGGCGTTCGTGCTCACTCCGGCGACGATGTCGCTGCCGTACGATCCGCTGAAAGATTTCGCGCCGATCGCGATGCTGCCGAGCTATCCGTTCATTCTGGTGACGACCAACAACGTGCCGGCCGGCAATCTCAAAGAGCTGATCGGCTGGATGAAATCGCAAAGCGACAAGGTCCTGCAAGGCACCGTCGGCACCGGCACCATGCAGCAGCTCTGCGGCATCTCGATTCAGAACACGATCGGAGCCAAATGGCAGCTCATCCCCTATCGCGGCGGCGCCCCGGCGATCCAGGACATGCTGGCCGGGCAGATCAACTTCATGTGCACGGCGACGGGCAGTTTCCTGCCGCTGGTGCATGCCGGACAGATCAAGGCCTTTGCGGTCACCGCGCCGAAGCGGATCGCGGCGGCGCCGGAGATCCCGACTGTGGATGAAGCGGGTCTGCCGGGCTTTTACGTCGGCGTCTGGAATGCGCTGTGGGTGCCGGCCGGAACGCCGAAGGAGATCGTCGCCAAATTAAATGCCGCAGCAAATGCCGCCCTGTCCGATCCGGCCTTCCAGAAGAAAATGGTCGAACTCGGTCTCGACATGCCGCCGAACGAAGAACGTACGCCCGCAGGGCTCGCCGCCAAGCGCGATGCCGACGATGCGAAATGGTGGCCGATCATCAAGGCGGCCGGGCTGAAAGCCGAATAACGCCCGCACCGAGCAAATCAGTGTGAAGGCGACAGCGCCGCCCGGCCGGTGCGTGATCTTGCCGGCACTGTACGCCTTATGCAGCCGCGAACCCGGCGCGATGTAATATTGTTGCGCGGCAGAGCGTGCGCTCGAACAATCACCGCTGCTCCGCCGCAGGAGGAGCCACCGCCGCCCGCTGCAGGCGCGCTTCGCGCCAGAACAGAAAGAATCCGGAAGCGACGACGATGGCGGAGCCGAGCAACAAGCCCGCCGACGGCACGTCGCCCCAGATGAAATAGCCGAAGCCGAGCGCCCAGACCAACATCAGATAATAGAACGGCGCCACGGCCGTGGCCGGCGCAAGATGCAACGACTGGGTCCAGAAAAACTGGCCGACCGCGTTGGCGAAGCCGCTGCCGAACATCATCAGCCCGTCGATCGGTTCCGGCCAGCGCCAGCCGAACAACAGCAGGAACGCGTGAAAGAACGCGATAATGGTGGCTTGCCAGATGATCAGGGTGTTGGCGGATTCGGTCTTGGTCATGCCGCGCACAGCCACGGTGACGGTGCCGTACAGCACGGCGTTGCCGAGCGCGAACAACGCGCCGAGCGAGAGCGAGTTGGCGCCGGGTCGCGCCACGATCAGCACGCCGGCAAAGCCGATCAGGAGCGCGGTCCAGCGCGCCACGTTGGCGCGCTCCTTGAGCCACAGGATCGACACCAGCGCGGCGAACAGCGGTGCCGAGAAGTTGATCGACACCGCGCCGGCGAGCGGCATCAGCGTGAAGGCGAGCGCAAACAGCGTCTGCGATGCGGCCTGCGACAGGCCGCGTGCCAGGTGGTCGCGCGGCCGGCGCGTGGCGTACACGCCGAAGCCGGTGATCGGCAGCATGACCCCTGCGCAGACGATGAACGAGGCAAACGAGCGCGCGAACACCACTTCGCCGACCGGATAAAGGCCGACCTGCCACTTGATCAGCGCCGAGGCGGCGGCAAACAGGATGGTGGCGAGCACCATGCAGAGAATGCCGCGCGGCACGTGGTCCTTGCGGAGTTTCTCGCCCGCGCCGCGTTCCGGCACGGCGCTCGGCAGCGGCGTCCGGCTTTGCGGCCGATACCCTGCGATCGGCGAATTGGCGGTGCGTTCATCCATCCTTTCCGCCAGTCAATGCCTTGCCGCCGCTGATGCGCGTGGGAGCCCGCGCTCACCGAAGCATCGGCGCGTGCGCCGATCAAGTCGCATCCACGACATTTGCGCTCCATGAGCAAACGGCACCGGCGTCAGGAACATTTGACGGAGAGCCGGGTTCAACGGTCGAGGAGCCGTTTCGGCTTTTCACCCTGAAGGAGTGCCCCTTATGTGCGACTATAGCCTGCATCTCGTCGCTTCACGGCCGGCCACAGTCGGCGACAAGCTGGTCACCACGGATTTTACCCGCTCCATCACCCGCGGCTTTTCGGCCGTCGGCGAGCCGGACGTGGCGGTTTGCTTGCTGCCCGGCACCGAAATCGCGTTCGAGGACGACGTCCAGTATGACCGCGCCTTCAGCCTGTTCGGCAAGGCTCGCGTCGAGCACAAAGTTGCCCGATTCCGCCAGGTCAACATGGACGATCCGCACGTGCATCACGACGCCCTCGAATTCCCCGGCGGCCAGATCGTGATGGTGACCCGGCTCATGCCGGGCCAGCGCGCCAGCGTGCTGCAACTGCCGGTCACCGGTCACGAGCCGAGCCGCAAGGAAGAAGCGGCGCCGGCCCCGACGCGCACCGCAGAGCCGATCGCGCAATAAAGCTGCGCAACGCGCGGAGCGACGCCGCGCGGCCGAACGGCTCCCGAAGACCCGCAGGCGGTGAAGAGGCATTCTTCACCGCCGTGTGGGATTTTTGTTTGATTGTTTTTCTGCGGCGGGCGGCATTGCCGCGATTGTGCTTCCATACTAAGGTTTCCGGGCGACAGGCGGGCGGCCAACGCCGAAGCATTCGAGGACGCCGCAATGACCACGGCACCGGCGGCAACCGGCGAAGTGAAAGTCGTGCCGTCGACCTGCACCGAATGCTCGGTGCATTGCGGCTCGCTGGTTTCCGTGCGTGACGGTGTGGTCGAGAGCATCAAGCCCAACCCGGCGCATCCGCTGTCGCAGGGCGCGTTCTGCATCAAGGGTCTCAAGGGCTCGACCGGGCTCACGTATTCGGAGCGACGGCTCCTTTATCCTTTGCGGCGCCTCGGCGAACGCGGCGAAGGCAAATGGCGGCGTGTGTCGTGGGACGAGGCGCTCGATTATGCGGCCGACCGCTTGGCCGCAGTGCGTGACAAACATGGCCCCCTGTCGCTGATCGGCGCCTGCAACAACGTTTATTTCGGCCGCGGTCTTGCGGTGGTGATGCTGCTGCGTTCGCTCGGCTCGCCGAACTGGATGATCAATCAGGATTTGTGCGGCGGCTGCCGCGCGGTGAGCCTGCGCGCGACCGGGCTCGATATCACCCGCGGCGAGGACATCGACAATGCGCGCTGCGCGCTGGTCGTGGGCCGCAACTCCTATGAGGCCGATCCGATCGAATGGATCGCGCTGAAAAAGCTGAAGAAGCGCGGCGGCCAGATCGTGGTGATCGATCCGAAGCGCATTCCCGCCGTCGGCATCGCCGACCTGTGGCTGCGGCCGAAGCCGGGCACCGACGCCGCGCTCGGCCTCGCCATGATCCACGTGTCGATCGAGGAAGGACTTTACGACCAGGATTTTGTCGCGCGGTCCACTCACGGCTTCGACGCGCTGCGCGAACGCGCCGCGGAATTTTCGCCGCAGCGCGCCGAGGCGCTGACCGGCGTGCCGGCCGACGACATCGTTGCTGCGGCCCGCATCTACGGCCACGGGCCATCGACCTTCGTCAGCGGCCACGGCATCGATGCGTTTTCCGCGGGCGTGCAGACCTTTCGCGCCTTCCACTGCCTTGTCGCCATAAGCGGCAATGTCGATCGGCTTGGCGGCAATCGCCGGGTGAAGAAGCCGAAAGGCTTTCTCGACAATCTGCAGCTGGTGCACGATCCGAAATTCCGCCTGCCAAGGGAGATCGAGGAGCAGACGCTCGGCGCCGACCAATTCCCGCTGTGGGCCGGGCCGCGCGGCTGGCAGACCGCGTGCCATAATCCGACGGCCATCGACGCGATCCTCACCGGCAAGCCGTATCCGGTGCGCGCCATGTATGTCAGCGGCGCCAACATCGTGGTGACCTATCCGAATACGCCGAAGACCATCGAGGCGCTGCGCTCGCTCGACTTTCTGATGGTGGCGAGCGATGCGATGACGCCGACCGCCGAACTCGCCGATCTCGTGGTGCCGAAGACCACCGGGCTCGAAGAGGATGAGATTCGCCTGCAGCCCGGCGGGCCGCTGATCGCCATGACGCAGGCGGTGGTGCCGCCGCGCGGCGAGGCGCGCAATGATTTCGCCATCGCGCGCGCCCTGTTGGCCAAGATGCGCTCGCGCGGCGCGGCATCGGCGAATTTTCTGCCGTGGCAGAGCCAGGACGAATTCATCGAATACCTGCTCGGCGACAGCGGCGTGACGTTGCAGGCGCTGCGCCGCGACGGCTACGCGGCCTTTCCCTATGCGCTGGAGAATTTCGACAAATTCCCCTCGCCTACCGGCAAGATCGAGCTTTATTCGGAGGCCATCGCTTCGATCGGGGTCGATCCGCTGCCGAACTTTTCTGCGCCGGCCCGCGAGCGCGCCGAGGCTGCGCTCAAGGCTGAATTTCCGCTGACGCTGCTCACCGGCGACCGCGAGAAGACCTATCACCACTCGCGGTTTCGCGATCAGCCGTGGGCCAAGAAGATTTCGCCCGATCCGCGGCTGTTGATCCATCCGGCGACCGCGCGCGAAATGGCGGTGTCCGACCAGCAATGGGTGCGCATCGAAACGCCGGGCGCCCGCGGCTCGTGCAAGGCGCGGATCAAGGTCTCTGACAATACGCCCGAAGGCGTGGTCTCGACCGGCATGGGATGGTGGCGTCCCGGCAGCATGATGCCGGGGAGCGGCGCCTTCGACGTCAACATCAACGCCGCCATGACCTATGACGGGCCGTGGGATCCGATCTCCGGCTCGGTCGATTCGCGCGGCATGCTCTGCCGCATCGTGGCCATCGACGCGGCGACGGCCGAGCAGCTTTAGCTGCGGCGCAGGCGCGCGGTTTCAGCGAGGTCGAGCCGGCCTGCACCGTCGATTGCCACGCCATAATCGCGGCGTGCTTGGTCGGCGCTGATCAAGCCGTCGAGCACGTCATCGCGCACGCGCGCCGGATCGCGCGCGCGCGGATCGCCAAACCCGCCGCCGCCGGGAAGATTGAGACACATCGCATCACGCGGCGGCACGGTCTGCCGGCCCTTTGGCCGGATCGGCCGCTTCGAGCGCAGCGCCACCGTACCGGGAGCCCCCGGGCTGCCGCCGTTGCGCCCGCGCGCCGGATTTTTGACCCGCTCGAAATTGCAAAGGAGCGCAACCGGATTGGCATCGGCGCCACCGATCTCGATGACCTGGCCGAGGCCGCCGCGAAATTGTCCGGGACCGCCCGAGCCGTCGCGAAACTCGCGGCGATAGAACACGACCGGCGCGGTGCTCTCGGTCGCCTCGACCGGAATGGTGCGCACGCCCGAAGGAAACGACGTCGCCGACAATCCATCTTTGCTGGGCCGCGCGCCGGTGCCGCCGCAATGAAAAATCACGGTCGAGAACAGCGGCAGCGTATTGGTGTCGGTGCCTTCGTCGACTTCGTCGACCAGGGAGCCGCCGCCGAAAATCTGCGGGTTCCAGAGCGACGAGGCGCCCTCGGCCGGCACACCGCCGGCGATCGCCTGATGCAGACAGCCGGCCACCACGTCGGGCAGCATCTGCCCCACGGTATGCCGCGCGGCGACCGGCCACGGCCGGTTGGCGTTGAGCACGCAGCCTTGCGGCGCCGCAACCGTGATCGGCTCGAGCGAGCCGGCATTGTTCGGCACCTCGGGCGCCACCAAACATTTGACGCCGAAGGCGGTGTAGGCGAGGCAGTAATTGAGCACGACGTTGATGCCGTAGCTCGACGCCGGCGAGGTGCCGTTGTAATCGACGTTAATACCATTGTCCGAAATGGTCAGCGCGGCGTTGAGCACCAGCGGCTTGTCGTAGCCGTCCATGGTCAGCGTGTTGCGATAGGTGCCGGCCGGCAAAGCGCGGATGCGCTCAAGCGTCGCCTCGCGCGAAGCCTCGATGATGGAATCGCCGAGCCGATCGAGATTGGCGATCTCGAACTCCTCCATCATCTCGATCAGGCGCCGGCTGCCTTCGTCGTTGCAGGCGGCGCAGGCGTAAATGTCGCCCTCGACCTGCAGCGGCTCGCGCACATTGGCGCGCACGAGGCGCAACAGGTCCTCGTTCATGCGGCCCTCGCGGGCGAGCGGCATGATCGGGATCGCCAGCCCTTCCTCGAACACCTGCCGGCCGTCGGGACCCATGCCGAGGCCGCCGATATCGACCACATGGATGGTGTTGGCGAACAGGCCGACCGCTTCGCCGCGATAAAACGTCGGCGTCACCACAGTGATGTCGTGCAGATGACCGGACGTGAGCCACGGATCGTTGGTGATGTAATGGTCGCCGGGTTGCATGCCGGCGAGCGGATAGACGTCCAGGAAATATTTGACGCCGTTGGCCATCGAGTTGACATGGCCGGGCGTGCCGGTGACGGCCTGCGCCAGCATGCGGCCGCGGCGGTCGAACACGCCGGCCGAGAGGTCGCCGGCCTCGCGCACCGAGGTGGAGAACGCGGTGCGCAGCATGGTCTGCGCCTGCTCCTCGACCACGGCGATGAGCCGGCTCCACATGATCTGCTGATGGATCTGGGCGAGCGCGGCGTTGGGGCGGACGGTCATGCGACGATCCTACTGCGCGGGTTCATAGTGTCGCAAGGCGGAGTGCCCCGGCTCGGGTTCGCAGATTGTTGCGCCAGGAGCGAACATTGCTATATGTCTCCGGCGCTTACCTGCATTCGTAGGCAGCGAGTGAGCAGAGGAATACGACGATGCCCGAGAGCAGTCTCGCTCCGGCCGGCCAGCCGGCATCCCCGCAAAAAATCATTCTGACGTTTCCCGACGAGGCGCGCCGAGAATACCCCGCCGGTACCACGGGGCTCGATATTGCCAAAGGCATTTCGCCCTCGCTTGCCAAGCGCACCGTGGCGATGGCGCTCGACGGCCAACTTGCTGATCTCGCCGATCCGATTACGCACGATGCCAAGATCGAGTTCATCGGCCGCGAGGATCCGCGCGCGCTCGAACTGATCCGGCACGATGCCGCGCACGTGCTTGCCGAGGCGGTGCAGACGCTGTGGCCCGGCACGCAAGTGACCATCGGTCCGGTGATCGACAACGGCTTTTATTACGACTTCTTCCGCAACCAGCCGTTCACGCCGGAGGACTTCGGCGCGATCGAGAAAAAGATGCGCGAGATCGTCGCGCGCGACAAGCCGTTCACCAAGGAAGTTTGGTCGCGCGACGAGGCCAAGACGGTGTTTCGCGACAAGGGCGAGCTGTTCAAGGTCGAACTGGTCGACGCCATTCCGGAAGACCAACAGATCAAGATCTACAAGCAGGGCGACTGGTTCGACCTGTGCCGCGGTCCGCACATGACTTCGACCGGCAAGGTCGGCAATGCGTTCAAGCTGATGAAGGTCGCCGGCGCCTACTGGCGCGGCGATTCGAGCCGGGAGATGCTATCGCGCATCTACGGCACCGCATTCGCCAAGCAGGATGAGCTCGACGCCTATCTGAAACAAATCGAAGAAGCCGAAAAGCGCGACCACAGAAAACTCGGTCGCGAGATGGACCTGTTCCACTTTCAGGAAGAGGCGCCCGGCTCGGTGTTCTGGCATCCGAAGGGCTGGACGCTGTTTCAGACGCTGGAGAACTACATCCGCCGCCGGCAGCAGGCCGCCGGCTATGCCGAAGTCAACGCGCCGCAGCTCATCGATTCCTCGCTGTGGGTCGCGTCCGGCCACATGGCGACGTTTCGCGAGTCGATGTTTTTGGTCGAGCCGCGGCAGGAGGACGACCGCACCTTCGTGGTCAAGCCGATGAACTGCCCCGGCCATGTGCAGATTTTCAAGAACGGGCTGAAATCATACCGCGACCTGCCGTTCAAGATCGCCGAGTTCGGCAAGGTGCACCGTTTCGAGCCGTCCGGCGCGCTGCACGGGTTGATGCGGGTACGCGCCTTCACCCAGGACGACGCGCATATCTTCATCACCGAGGAGCAGATCGCCGAGGAAGTGCTCAAGGTCAACGACCTGATCCTGTCGATCTATGCCGATTTCGGCTTCGACGACGTGCGCATCAAATTCTCCGACCGGCCCGACAAGCGCATCGGCGACGATGCGGCGTGGGACAAGTCCGAAACGGCGCTGATGGCGGCGCTCAAAGCCTCGGGCCGGCCGTGGACGCTCAACAAGGGCGAAGGCGCGTTCTACGGGCCCAAGCTCGAATACGTGCTGCGCGACGCCATCGGCCGCGACTGGCAATGCGGCACCATCCAGGTCGATCTCAACATGCCCAGCCGGCTCGGCGCGTTCTATATCGACGAGCATTCCAACAAGGTGACGCCGGTGATGCTGCATCGGGCCATGTTCGGCTCGCTGGAGCGCTTCACCGGCATCATGATCGAGCACTATGCCGGTCACCTGCCGTTGTGGCTGTCGCCGCTGCAGGCGGTGGTCGCTACCATCACCGACGAAGCGGACGATTACGCGCGCCAAGCGCTGGCGGCAGCGCAGCGCATGGGTCTGCGCGTCGAAGCCGACCTGCGCAACGAGAAGATCAATTATAAAGTCCGCGAGCATTCGCTCGCCAAGGTGCCGGTGCTTTTGGTGGTCGGTAGAAAAGAGGCCGCCGAACGCACGGTGTCGATCCGACGGCTCGGCTCCGAGAAGCAACAGACCATGCCGCTCGATGCCGCGCTCGCGGCGCTCGCCGCCGAAGCGGTACCGCCGGACCAGCGACGGGAGCGCGACGCCGCCTGAGCGTCAACCGTCAGGCCGCGACTTTCAGCTTGAGGCCCAGCGCATTCATCACCTTGAGCACCGTGGCCAGTTCCGGATTGCCGCCCGGCGAAAGCGCCTTATAGAGGCTTTCCCGGCCGAGGCCGGTTGCCCGCGCGATTTTGGTCATGCCTTTGGCGCGGGCAACGATCCCTAACGCGTGGGCAATCAATGCCGGATCTCCGTCCTCGAACACCGCTTCGAGATAGTCGCTAATGTCTCTCTCGGTCTTCAGAAAAGCCGCGGAATCCCATGGAATGGTCTTTACTTTCTGATTGCGAATAGCCTTTGTTTTGCTTTTCCTTGTGGTCATAATTTTCTCCTAGAGAGTGCGGGCTATTGCGAGCGCCGTCGTGACGTCCTTCCGCTGCGTGCGCTTGTCGCCTCCAGCAAGCAGTATGATGAGTGTTGGCCCGCGTTGAGCGAAATAAACCCGCTAACCGGGCCCATAATCGATCCGCATTTCGGAACACCACTACCGACAGGCTGTACGTCGCCCGGATGGCCTATCTGCAGCCGATCGATGCGCACCTGAATTCGCCGTTGCGCTTGGCGGTCACGCAGTCGGGCAAACCACCGTGCGAAGTGTTCAGTTTGGCGAATTTCGATCAAGCGCCAACTGTAGTCCATAAGATACGAAAAAGCAAGAGGACTTCCGCAACAGCGGCGCTCAGCGCGCCGGCGCGGCCGGTGCAATGACGGCGCGCGCTGCGGAAGCCGGGGCTGGCACGGCCTCGCAGTTGCGCGTCGACAGCTCGACCTCGCCGTCAACGCCGTTGATGACCTTGAAATCGCGCTGGCAGGTGCGGCCTTCATTGCGCGCGATCAGGTGATAGTCGCCCTCGGCGAGCACCAGGCGCGGAAAGGCGCCGATCGATTCCTTGATCACGTCGCCGTCGGGCGTCGACACCGTCCATTGCGTGTTGGCCAGCGCCTCGTTGCCGCCCTCGTTGACGAGCTTGAACGTGATGATGGCGGCGCGATGGGTGACCGTGATGTCGGTCAGCTTGGCCGGCTGGACCTGCACGTCGGAGCGCACCACCGAATTGACGTCGCCATAGGTGGAGACGACGTAATAGGTGCCCTCCGGCAACAGCACGACGTCGCCGGTCATCACGTTCTGCGCGACCGGCCGCCGCTCGGCGGTGTCGAACTGGCTGCCCGGATAGACATCGAACGAAATTTGTCCGGGCGGGATGTGCACGTCATTGACGCGGCCTTGCAGCCGCACGCCGCCCGCCGGAACGTCGAGCACCTCGCGCACCGTGTCGGAGCGCAGCTGCACCGCTTTGGCGGCGCTCGCCAGCCCGAAACTGGCGTGGACCACGTAATTGCCGGGCGGCAGAACGAAGGTCGGGGTCGCCGTGCGCTCCTCCTTGACCAGGCGGAACATGCCATTGGCGTCAGGGTTTGCGGTGTAGACGCGCCAGATCAAGCCACCGCTGATCAGGGGCGCGTCGCGGCCGTAACGCGCTGCGACCATCAGCGCCACGCGCCCGGCCGGCACGACAGGCCCGGATTGCGCGAGCGGCGGGATCGGAGGTTGCGACAGTGGCGAGGGAAAAACGATACTGGCGCCCGGCCGGCCGGTGCCCGGCGCAAGCTCGGCGGGCGCCACGTCTTGCGGCGCCAGGAGGCTCTGCGCCTGCGCCGATCCGTGCGACGGGACGGTCAGAAATAATGCCGCCGCCGCGACGGCGCAGCGCCAGATCTTGCCGTGTCCCCACCCGCCCATGGCGGCTTTTTTCGTCAGCAATCGCGGCAATTTCAAGCCGCCCGGGCGGCGTGGCGCAGCAATAGGAGCCGCTGGGCGTTTTCGACTTTCACCATATCTTCCGTTGTGCCTTGGCGCCTTGCATCGCGCGGCCGATTATCGGCCCGATGCAGGCTCCACATTGGAGTCGCACCGTGTTGGATACCTCGTTGCGGCGTGCGAACATTGCAGACGGCATGACCACGAGCGACCTGGAAAGCGCGCCCGTCGACCCTGGGCGCGGCCGCCCTCTAATCGGGCTAGTGCTGGGCAGCGGGGCCGCCCGCGGCTTCGCGCATATCGGCGTGCTCCAGGTGCTGCTCGAACACGACATTGTGCCCGACATCGTCATTGGCACGTCGATGGGCGCATTGGTCGGCGGCTCCTACGCCTGCAATCAGCTCGATACACTGGAAACCTGGGCACGCTCGCTCACCATGCGGCGGATCATCGGCTACATGGACGTGCGCTTCGGCGGCTCGGGGCTGATCAGCGGCGGGCGCCTGGCGAACCGGCTGCACGAATCGATCGGCTCGCTTCTGATCGAGGATCTGCCGATGCGCTTTGCCGCGATCGCGACCGAAGTTGGCACTGGTCACGAGGTTTGGCTGACGCGCGGTTCGCTGTCGCTGGCGCTGCGTGCATCCTATGCGCTGCCCGGCGTATTTCCACCGGTTCACATCGGCCGGCGCTGGCTGGTCGACGGCGCCTTGGTCAATCCAGTCCCGGTATCCGCAGCGCGCGCGTTCGGCGCGCGCGTTGTCATCGCCGTCAACCTCGAGGCCGACCGTTTTGGCCGCGGCGCGACCATCCCCAGTCATGGCGCCGATCCAGGCGATACGCCGCCGATTACGCCCACGGCCAAGGCGCGCAATGGTTTTCTCGGTCTGCGCCACATGTTCGGCGCCGAGCGCGCACTCAAACGCGAGCTGATCGCCGGTCCGGCGCGGCCGAGTTTTTCCACGGTGATGATCGAATCGTTCAACATCATGCAGGATCGCCTCACCCGAATGCGGCTTGCCGGCGATCCACCCGATATTCACATCACGCCGCGCATCGGCCACGTCGGTTGGCTCGAATTCCACCGCGCCGCCGAGGCTATCGCGGTAGGGCGTGCCGCCGCCGAAAAGGCCCTTGATTCGATTACCGAGACGATTGCCGAGTTGCGCTGAGACTTTGACGCCGCCCGTTATTGCGACGGCGATACGCGAGCACAATTGGTCTGACAATTGAGCTGCTGCGTCGAGCAGCTCATCAGGCACGACGTGCTCGCCGTGGCGTTGCCGCCAGTGGTCGCGGCACCGCTCGCCGGCGAACCGGGCACCACGCACGCCGCTTGGCATGTAGCCGCGGTGGAGTTGCAGCTCATCATGCAGCTGGTCGTACTCGAACTCTGCGCTAGACGGAGCGATTTGTTGGTTTTGGCGGCAGCCGGTCCGACGGCGATCGCGCCGACGAACGACAGCAGAACGCAGACAGCGAGTGCAGCGCGCACGCCCTTCTCCCATTCAAATCCGGGAGCCACCATTACGCGATCCGGCGTGCCGCGAAAAGCGGCTTCGCTACGGATCACGCGGAGCGGCGCACGCTCGCTCTGCGGTCGGCTTAGGCCGTCAAGATGTAATCGTGCATCGCCGCCGATTCGCGCTCCATCTCCTGCAGCCGGTACTTGACCGCATCGCCGATCGACACGATGCCGACCAGTCGGCCTTGATCGGCCACCGGCAGGTGACGGAATTTACCGGCGGTCATCCGCTCCATGAGACTGCAGATCGGCTCGCTCTCGTTACAGGTCTCGACGGTACGTGTCATGCTTCGGCTGACCGGCTCATCGAGCACTGCAGCACCCCGAGCGGCCAGCGCACGGACGATGTCACGTTCGGAGATGATGCCGCTGATGCGGCGGTCGGCGCCGAGTATGAGCGCCGCACCAATGCGTTTTTCGGCGAGCAGCCTTGCCGCTTCGGCGAGCGTCGCGCCGGGCTCGATTGTAACGACATCGCGGCCCTTCTCGGCGAGGATGGTGCTCACAGTCATGGTCGCCTCCCTTTCCCTCCGACCTACTTCGGCGTGGAGAGCAGGCGCAGGGTGATATCTACAATGCGCTTGGTCGGGCGAAAGTTCCACGACCGCTTACCCGGCGATTTTGCATCGCAGTATCAAGGTTGTTGCACGAGCACCGCGAATTGACGCGAACTTGAGCCCGTCAAGCGCTGGGCTCGGCATCGAGCTGTGCCTGGGGCGGCGCCGGATCGAACGCCGCAAAAAATAACAGACCGGCGACAAAGCCGCCAATGTGGGCCTGCCAGGCGATTTGCTGTCCCTCCTCGCCAAATGACAGCGTGCCCAACCCAAACAACGCGTTCAATCCCATCCAGACCGCAAGGAAGAGCAGAAAGCGCGGATCGCGCAACGTAGTCAGGAGCGGCACCGCGGGCACGCGGTAGGCCTCAGGCATGGGCGCGTTTCTGTGGCGCCAACTGTCAAGCGGTCCATTCCTTTGGAACATGAAACGCATTGCCGCCGCCATGGCTCCGGAAATCGCCGCCGAAGCACCGATCATCGGCGCCTGCGAGCCTGGATTGCCGAGAAGATGGGCGAAAGCGCCTGCGGCCGCAGTCACCAGCATGAAAGCGACATAGCGCCAGGCACCGAAACGGCGCGCCAGCGCGGTGCCGAATGGGATCAGCCAAGCGAGATTAAGGCCGATATGCATGAGATCGGCGTGCAGAACGGCATAGGAAAAAAACGTCCAAAGATCTGCGCCAAAACCGCCCGGAAACAAGCCGCTGACCAGCGGATCGGTGCTGTAGCGCGCCGGAATGAAAGCCAAGGCGAGCACCAATCGGTCGTCCGCAGCCTCACTGAGGGCGAGCGTCCGCACAGCGTGAATGAGCACGAGCACAGCCACGGTCGCGACGACGACCGGCGGCACGTTGAAGATCGGCTCTGAGGACTTGACTTCGGAAGGCTGCGTCACCGCTTGTACTCGCGCGTCGAGATAAGCCGCGCCTACCGCGAGGGCAAGCATAGCGCGGCATTTGTCAGTGACAGCAGAACGACAAAAGGGAGGGCGTGAGCCCTCCCTTTTGCACCCTGTGCGGGGTTTGTGGTCGACACGCTCTTTGCGGCGCTCCTGGGATCGCCGCACGCTCCGATCACATTCCCTCGCCTCCCTTTATTCACGCACCGCGCAGGACCCGGCGACAGATCGGCGCAAAGCCTAGGTGGGCGCGATCGGGCCGCCAACGTCAACGTATCGTTAACATTAATCCGCCCCCGCCCGCCGCAGCCGGCCGCAACACGCCGCTTCGGCACGGCGCCTGCTCCTTTGCCCGCCAAACGGCCGGCCGTCCGGATTCTTGTTCCGAAAAGGGACAGCTCCGCCGGCAAGGCTGCAGCAGGAGCAGGCGTCGCCATGAAACATGCAGCTAGTCGCGAACTCTACACGTATTGGCAGGAGTTGCGCGGCAGGCGCCCCGCGCCGGAGCGCGCCGAGATCGAGCCGGCCGCCATCCGCGGCATATTGAGCGAAACCTTCATTGTCGCGCTCGACCGGCCTGCCGGTTATCCGTTCCGGCTCGCTGGGACGCGGGTCTGCGCGCTGTTCGACCGCGAGCTCAAAAGCGAATCTTTTCTTACGCTGTGGGACGAGACGAGCCAGCACACCGTGGCCGACCTGCTCGGCATCCTGGCCGACGAATGGGTTGGCACGGTCGCCGGCGTGACCGCGCACAATGGCGAGGGCGAAGCATTCGATCTCGAATTGTTGCTGTTGCCGCTTAGCGCGACCCGCCCTGCGCTGCAGCGCGGCATCGGCATTCTGGCGCCGCTGCGCACGCCCGCGACGATTGGCACGATGCCGTTGGGACCCTTGACGCTCGGCAGTCGGCGCCATATCGGCCCGGCAGTCGAAAAGCGCCTGTTGCCGCGAATCCTCGCCCCGCTCGGCAGCCGGCGCGGTCTCGTCGTTTATGACGGCGGACGGTCTTCGTCCTAAAAATGCCCGTGGTCACTGACCTTATGCCTTGCGGCTAACGGGCCGTTAACACCGCGCGCCTACGCTCTTGCCTGATCCGTAACAGGCACGATTCCGCATGGCGCTGGCTGAACGAATTCCGAGTGTGCGGGCGCTGAGCGACGAACGGCGTCGCTTTCAGCGCGTGCGCGTCAATCTGCTCGGCCGCTATATGCTGGCCGACCGACGCGAGTTTCCCTGCCAAGTGGTCAACATGTCGCCGGGCGGCATGGCGCTCATCGCGCCGGTCGCGGGTGCTCCGGGCGAGCGCGTCATCGCCTACGTCGATCATCTGGGCCGCCTCGAAGGTCATATTGCGCGCGCTTTCCAGAACGGCTTCGCCATGACCATTGGGGCGAGCGCGCGCAAGCGCGACAAGCTCGCTGCCCAGCTCACATGGCTTGCCAACCGTCACATCCTGGGGCTGCCCGAGGACCGCCGCCACGGCCGCATCGTGCCGCGCAACCCGCTCGGCCGGCTTATCATGCCGAATGGTGTCAACATCGGCTGCCGCATCATCGACGTATCGGAGTCGGGCGCCGCCGTCGCCACGGATCAGCGGCCGGCGATCGGCGCGCTGGTTACGCTCGGCAAGGTGCAGGGTCGGGTCGTGCGCCACCTCGAAGATGGCTTTGCCATCGAGTTCACCCGGCTGCAGCACCCCGACTTTATTGAAGAGAACGTCACCGGCGGCTGAGGTCGGCGGCGACCGCTGGCGCTTGTTTGGCACTTTCGGAAACGCCGAGGGCTTGTAGCGCGGAGCGGAGCCGTCCGCCGCCTTGCTCGAGCAACCGCGCGCCGTGCTCCGGACTGCAGCCATGCAACAACAGCACCGCGAGCTTGACGCTGCCATTGGCGCGGCGCAGCGCATCGGTAATGTCTTCGCTGCTGCGTCCGGTCAGCCGGTGCAAAATCATCTCGCTGCGACGCACCAGCTTGGCGTTGATTGCCTGCACGTCGACCATCAGTCCGCCGTGCACGCGGCCGAGCCGGATCATGACCAGCGACGACAACAGATTGAGCGTCACGCGCTGCGCGGTGCCGGCCTTCATCCGGGTCGAGCCGGCAATCGGTTCGGGACCGGTATCGAGCGCAATCGCGCAGTCGGCGTCCCGCAAAAGCGGCGTGTCTCGATTATTGGCCATGCCGACGGTCAACGCTCCGCGCTGTTTGGCCTCGCGCAGACAGGCGAGCGTGAACGGCGTGGTGCCACTGGCGGCGACCGCGATCAGCACGTCGGGCGAGCCGATCTGATGCTGCTGCGCGAGACGGACCGCCTGCGCTGTCTCGTCCTCGGCGCCTTCGGTCGCGCGCAACAAGGCGTCTCTGCCACCCGCAAGCAACAGCAAGAGCCGTTCCGGCGGCCAGTTGAAGGTCGGGACGAGCTCGGCCCCATCCTGAACGGCGAGCCGGCCCGAAGTGCCCGCACCGACATAAATCAGCCGGCCGTCGCCACGCAGCCGTGCTTCGGTTGCGCTTGCCGCCTGCGCGATAGCCCCAAGCGCGGCCCGCACTGCCGCCACGGCGGACATTTGGCCCTCGAGCATGGCGTCGAGAATGTCGGACGGATCCCACAGATCGATGTCCGAATAGCGGGGACTGACGCGTTCCGTGTCCATGGTGATTTCGCGCCGCAACGAGGCGCATGGCAGCCGCACCCCCAAAAGCAAACCATTTGCGCCCTCATTGGTTCTAAACTGCAGAGGGTTAAGCACCGAGGAGAACAGAACGGAACCGGCTGTGCAGTCTGAGCCGCTTTTACTCGGCGTCGACGGCGGCGGCACGAGCTGTCGGGCCCGGCTGGCCGCGTTTTCGGGCGAGGTGCTCGGCGAGGCCACGACCGGCCCGGCCAATCTTCGCCTTGGCATTCGCCAGAGCTTTGCCGCGGTGACGAGCGCGACGCTGCTTTGTCTGCAACGTGCCGGACTGACGCGCATTCATCTGCCGCGGATCGTGGCCTGCCTGGCGCTCGCTGGCGCCAGCGAACCGGCGCAGCTTGCCGCCGCCGAGGCGACCCGCCACCCGTTCGGCAAAGCCGTCATCACCACGGATGCGCACGCCGCCTGCATCGGCGCCCATGGCGACCGTGACGGCGGCATCGTCGTGATCGGGACCGGCAGCGTCGGCTGGGCAATCGTCAACGGCCAGACCTACCGCGTCGGCGGATGGGGCCTGCCGTTCTCGGACGAAGGCAGCGGCGCCTGGCTCGGCGGCGAGGCATTGCGGCGCGTGCTGTGGGCACGTGACGGCCGCATTGCCTGGACGCCGCTGTTGCGCGCACTGTTCGTCGACTTCAACAGCGACCCGCATGCCATCGCGCGCTGGAGCCAGCACGCAACGCCGCGTGACTTGGGCGCATTTGCACCGCGCATCTTCGAATTTGCCGCACGCGGCGACGCGGCCGCCGTCGAGCTCGTTGAGGCGGCGGCCTTTCATATCGATGCGCTTGCCTCGCGGCTCATTGCCGTCGGTGCCGATCGGATCGCGCTGGCCGGCGGCTGCGCCAAGTTCATCAAACAATGGCTCGGCGAATCCACGACCTCGCATCTGGTCGAGCCGCGCGGCGATGCCGTGCAGGGCGCATTGCATATCGCGCGCTCCGCCGCGCGACCGCATGCGCAGGTTGCCTGATGGCAGCGCCGAAAAGGTCTAATGCGACGGCGCGGATGGGCGCGGGCTTGTCGGCGGAATTGCGCGAGGTCCCGGAAGCGGTGCGCCGCCAAGCCGCTGCGATTGACCGACCGCTTGGCGAGCTTATGACGCGCTTGGCACGCCGCCCGCCGAATGTCGTCGTCACGTGCGCGCGCGGCAGCTCGGCCCATGCCGCCACCTTCGCCAAGCATTTGCTCGAGCGCTATCTCGGTATCCCGGTCGCTGCCGCCGCACCCAATATCGCCAGCGTTTATCGGCGTGAACTGCGGCTCAGGGATCAGCTTCTTCTGGCCATCTCGCAGTCCGGCGCGAGCGACGATCTGGTCGAGACCGCCAGCGCAGCGCGTGCGGCCGGCGCGCTGACCGTGGCACTCGTCAATGATGAGTGCAGCCCGCTTGCTTCGGCATGCGAGATCGTCTTGCCCATGGCCGCAGGCGCCGAGCACAGCATTGCCGCAACAAAAAGCTTCATCAGCTCGCTCGCCGCGCTGCTGCGCATTGTGGCACAGTGGACCGCAAACGCGGCACTGCGCGGCGCCTGCGATCGGCTGCCGGAGCGGCTTGCCGCGGCCGCCGCGCTCGACTGGAGCGCGGCACTGCGGCCGCTGGTCGGCGCCAGCAGCATTGTGACCGTGGGCCGCGGCCCGACACTGGCGATCGCGCGGGAGGCAGCGCTGAAACTGAAGGAAACCTGCGGATTGCCTGCCGAGGCGTTCAGCAGCGCTGAATTCCGCCATGGGCCGATCGCCTTGGTGTCTGCCGCGTATCCGGTGCTGGTGTTCGCGCCGACCGACGCGTCCGGCGCAGGGCTGCGCGAGCTCGTTGCCGATCTCGGTCGCAAAGGCGCCTGCGTGCTGCTCGCGGAGCCGCAAGACGGGCGACGCGAGATACCGCGAACCGTCCTGCTGCCGGCTCCCGCGGCCGAACAGGCCGAGGCCGACGCGATCTGCCTGATCCGGAGTTTTTATTCGCTTCTCGTCGGCCTTGCGGCGCGGCGCGGCACGGATATCGACGCACCGCCGCACCTGCAGAAGGTGACGCGCACCCGATGAGCGGCACGCTGCACGCCGTGACCGCTCGTCGCGTCTTCGACGGCACCCGGCTGCACGACAATGCCGCCGTTCTCATTGACAGGACGCACATTGTCGGTGTGATACCGCGCCGCGAGCTAGCCGCAACAACTCCTTCCCGCGAATTGCCCGACGGCGCATGGCTCGCGCCGGGCTTCGTCGATATCCAAGTCAACGGCGGCGGCGACGCACTGTTCAATGACGCGCCGACACCGGAAACCGTAGGGACGATCGTCGCGGCGCACCGCCAGCTCGGCACCACGTCGATCATGCCGACGCTGATCAGCGACAGTTTCGAGAAAATGCGCGCCGCGCTTGCCGCTGTCGATGCGGCGATCGATACCGAGCCCGGTGTACTCGGCATCCATCTGGAAGGCCCATTTCTGTCTGCCGAGAAAGCCGGCGTGCACAAGCTTGGCGCGCTGCGCCAGCCCACAGCCGACGACTTCAATGCGATCACCGCTCCTCGCCGCGGCGTCACGCTCGTGACGCTGGCGCCGGAGCAGGTCCCGGAGGATTTCATCAAAAAACTCGCAGCGGCGGGCGTACGCCTGGCGCTCGGCCATTCGATGGCAACCTACGCACAGACCAAAGCGGCGATGGCAGCCGGCTTGAGCGGCGTGACGCACCTGTTCAACGCCATGCGGCCGCTCGCAGCGCGCGAGCCGGGACCGATCGCGGCTGCGCTGGAATCGCCCGACGCGTGGTACGGTCTTATCGCCGACGGCATCCATGTGGCGCCGGCCATGCTGCGGCTTGCGTTTCGCGGCGTGGGACGGCCGATTCTGGTCAGCGATGCGATGCCGCCGGTCGGCGGCGCGCGACATTCGTTCACGCTCTACGGCGAGACCATCAGCGTGCAGAGCGGCCGCTGCGCGCGCGCCGACGGCACGCTTGCCGGCGCCTGTCTCGACATGGCGAGCGCGGTCCGCAACTGTGTGCAGCTCTGCGATGTGCCGCTGCCGGACGCACTGCGGTTTGCGTCCACCAATCCCGCGCACGCGCTCGGCCTCGGCGGTACGCTTGGCCGGCTCGCACCCGGCATGCGCGCCGATATGGTCGCGCTCGATCCAACGCGTATCGAGGTTCTGGATTGCTGGGTGGCCGGCACGCATGTCGGCATCTAGGCTGCGCGCCGGCTGCACCATCGACCCTCGGCGATAAGAAGCGCCACGAATTTCGTGTCCTGCTGGCTCTTAACCCGCATCAGCACCGGGCGCGGCCCTGCGAACGGGTCTGATTCGCCGATCTGCCGTGCCGCAATTGGCATCCGCTTTAGGACACAGTGACCAGCAGGTAAAAGACGTTCATTGAATTTTGCGGTTCGATTTCGACCGTTGATCAAGCTTGAGTTTTGCGCGGCGCCTGCAAAGCGCGCCAGATAAAGGCCATCCGATGTTTTTTGACCCGGAAATCCGTGCGTCCGCCATATCAGAGCGGATCATTACACTTTTAGCTAAATTCGACTGTTTCGAATTTCACATAACAAACGCCGGAACTTGCCGGCAAATTGCCGGCGTTCTTGACTTGTGTTTGCTTCAAATTGAACGAACCAACTTAGCGGCGCCGCAAAAGCTTTGTGCGAAACGTGACCCCAAGAAGACGGGAAGGGGTCAACATGAGTGCGACGGCGATCCTCAAGCGCGCGGCGGCCGCAGCCCTGATGGGCGTTGCGCTGCTCGGCTGTCCAACCGCCAGCACTGCGCAAAACCATCCGCTGTTCGCGACCGTGGGCGCCGACACCAAGGCGCCGATCGGCTGGGTCGAGTTCTGCATCGAGTACGATCCGGAATGCAAGACCAAGCCGTCGCAGCCGCGCGACGTCGTGCTGACGAGTGCGGCCTGGAAGGATCTGGTTCGCGTCAATCGCTGGGTCAACAGCAACGTCAAGCCGATGACCGACCAGGAGCATTGGGGCGTGGTCGAGCGCTGGAATTATCCGGACGACGGCTACGGCGATTGCGAGGACTATGTGCTGGAGAAGCGCCGCATGCTGCTGCAGGCCGGCTGGCCGCGCGAGGCGCTGCTGATCACCGTGGTGCGCGACCAGCACGGCGACGGCCACGCCATCCTCACCGTAAAGACCGACAAGGGCGAGTTCATTCTCGACAACCAGCGCGACGACATTCTGGTTTGGTCCGACACCGGCTACCGCTTCGTGAAGCGCCAGTCGCAATCCGATCCCAACGTGTGGGTCTCGCTCGGCGAGCCGCATCCGGCGCCGCTCACCGCAACGCCGCGCTGAGCCTACACGACCAGACAGCAAACAAATAGCAGAGGAGTTACGCGAGCCCGGTCACGTCCCCACCCCTCCCCGTCCCCAGACCGGGTTCGTGCGCGGCCGGCTCTCCCCCAAGAGCCGGCCGCACCTTTTTGTTCGTTGGTATCAGACGACGATGCGAGACGAGATCGGCGATCTCCGTCCGCCGCCTTGTCCGCGTCAGCTGTTGAGCAGCGCCTGCAGCGCCATCGTCACGACGGTGCCGGACATCAGGCTCCACAATCCGGCGATGACGGTCGCCACCATGACGAATTCGGCGCGGCGGCCCTCGATGCGGTGGCCGCGCAGCGTGTTGCGCATGATGATGAAGGGCGCCGCGAACATCAAAAGCGGAATGCAGGCGAAGCGCGCTGTCGCTGTTCCGATCTCGAGCAGCCGGAAGCTGGGAAATCGATCGGCGAACACCCGATAGCCGCTGGCGCATAGGCCGGCGACGGCAAAGCCGAGCACCAGCGAGAAGAACGAATCGACTGCCTGCGGCGAGATGGCCGGCAACGCCAAGTCCAGCATGAGCGGGCGCCTCCTGTGGCGGAAAGCCATTACAGAGGCCGCCGCGCGCCGCCACGAAATGCTTAAAGAAAGGTTAACGCGCGTCGTGTTCGCCACAGCATGCCCGTTGCGTTGACCGTGCGATACTCGCCGGTGATTCGCGTAGCCCGGACCGCCCCGCATGGCGCATCTCGCTTTTCCGCAGAACATGGCGCGCAGGCGCCGCGGCTTTTTGCTGCTGCCCTTGGCGCTGTTGTTTGCGCTGGCGCTGTTCGCCGTCACCTTCGTAACCTACGCGCTGTGGCCGACCTGGCCCGGCGCGTCCGCTCCGTTGGATGCCCCTACCCTTCCGATCACCATCGAAGGCGTGCTGTTCGAGGTGCCGCCGGCAGCGATCCGCGCCGCAGTGCAGCGCCACCCCGGCCCACATGAGCGCATCGACCTCGCCTTCCTCTGGCCTTCGCTGACGCCGCCACCGCCGGACGGAGCGCCGCAACAGCAACCGCCCGGAGACGTAACAGCCGCGGAGGTGCCTGGACGCTTGTTCGTGACCATCGCACCGCTCGGCGCGGTCTTGCCGCCGAGCGAACGGCTGCGCAGCATTTATCCGCGCTACGTGGAGGCGGCGGCCAGCGCCGGCCCCGACGGCCTCGCGATTGTGCCGTTCCGTGCCGACTCGCCGTATCAAGGTGAGGATCTGGTTTATGTCGCCGCCGCGCCCGAGCGTTTCTTTGCCCGTTGCACGCGGCAAGCCGGGATCGTGGCCGGCAACTGCATTGTTGATCGCAGCATCGGCGGCGCGGTGGTCACGCTGCGCTTTGCGCGGGATTGGCTGAAGGATTGGGGCGCCGTCGCCGCCGGTTTCGACCGGCTGATGGCGGAGTTACACCCGGAACAAGAATCAGGACACAGTAATCAGTAATCAGGCAGACGCTTCAGCGATCTGATTACTGATACCTGATTCCTGGTCATTCCAGGTCGGTGCCCAGGATCGCCATCTGGAAATTGTAGGAGCGTTCGTCGTCCTCGTCGTCGACGAACAGCACCCCGACAAACTCCTCGCCGATATAGACTTCTGCGGAATCGTCCTTGCGCGGCCGTGGCACCACGCGGATGCGTGGGTTGTCGAACAGCTTTTTCAGATATGCGTCAAGCTTTCTGACTTCTTGAACGTCCACCGTGTCATTCCCTCGAAAATATCCGGAAAATCCGCCTGCACAAGCGACAAGACCTACAACTGCGTCCGTCATTCGTCGTCGTGAAACATCTGATCCATGGTGCGCGCCGGCTCCGGGCAGCCGGCGACGCCGATCACCTTGGCGGGCACGCCCGCCACCGTGACATTGTTCGGCACTGGCCGGATCACCACCGATCCAGCGGCGATGCGCGCGCAATGGCCCACTTCGATATTGCCGAGAATTTTCGCGCCGGCGCCGATCATGACGCCGTAACGGATCTTCGGATGGCGGTCGCCGGCTTCCTTGCCGGTGCCGCCGAGGGTCACGTCGTGCAGCAGCGAAACGTCGTCCTCGATCACCGCGGTTTCGCCGACCACCAGGCTGGTGGCGTGGTCGAGGAAAATGCCGCGGCCGATGCGGGCGGCCGGATGAATGTCGCATTGAAAGGCGGCCGACGAGCGGCTCTGCAGATAGAGCGCAAAGTCGCGCCGGCCCTTGGTCCAGGCCCAGTGCGCCAGCCGGTGCGTCTCGATGGCGTGAAAGCCTTTATAATAGAGCACCGGCTCGATCAGCCGCCGCGTCGCCGGGTCGCGGTCACAGGTCGCCATGATGTCGGCGCGGAACATCTCGCCGATCGAGGGGTCGTCGCGCAGCGCGTCCATGTAGGCTTGGCGGATCAGGCCGCTGGACAGGGCCGTATGGTTGAGCCGCTCCGCCAGCCGGTACACCACGGCGGCTTCGAGCGTGTCGTGATGCAGGACCGTCGAGTAGATGAAGCTCGCCAGTTCGGGCTCGCGGCGCACCACTTCCTCAGCCTCGTGGCGGATGCGTGCCCATACCGGATCGACCGTGTCGAGCGCCGGCTTTGCCTGATACTGCGCCATTCGACTCTCTCCCGAACCCTGGCGGCCCTGCTCAGCTCTGTAGCATACATCGGCACCCGCCCGGGCGAAACCAAGGCCTGCCCCGGCCATTTGCCCCTACGATAACTGCCGAAGATCGAATTTGGCCAAGCCGGATCAGGGTCGCCGCGCGAGGAAGTCCAGCACACCGGCCTTAAAGACCTTGTCGCCAACCGCCAGCATATGGTCGCGATTTGGGATCGTGAGCGCCTGCGCGCCCGGAATGAGCGCGGCGAGTTCCTGCGGCGAGCCGGCAATGGTGTCCCTCGACCCGACCGCCGCAAGGAGAGGCACGGCGAGGCGTTCGACCTCGGCCCGGCTCAAAGTCTGGCGCGAACCGCGCAGGCAGGCGGCAAGCGCCCGCAAATCCGACTTGGTCTGTTCCGCGAAGCTGCGGAACGTCCGCGCGGTCGGATCGGTCACGGCGGCTAGACTCGGCGCTTCGAGCCCTTCCGCCAGCGTTTCCGGCAGGCCGACGCCGTCGACCAGCTTGCTGCCCAAGCCGCCGAGCACGGCCGAGCGCACCCGCTGCGGATGCGCCAATGCCAAGTAGGCGGTGATCCGCGCGCCCATCGAATAGCCCATGACGTCGGCGCGCGGCAGGCCGAGGTGATCGAGCAGCGCGCGCACGTCTTCCGCCATCAGCCGCGAATGATAGGCGGCCGGATCGTAAAGCTTGGCCGAGGCGCCGTGGCCGCGATTGTCGAGCGCAATGGCGCGCCGGCCGGCGCCGGTCAGCGTCGCGAGCCAGCCCGGCCCGACCCAGTTCACTTCTTTATTGGAGGCAAAGCCGTGCACGAGGACGATCGGCTCGCCCTCGCCCTGGTCGAGGAACGCAATCTCCACGCCGTCGTGGCTGAAACTCGGCATGACGAAGGTTTAGATCATCTCGGGTAGCGTGATGGCAACGGCTTGCTAGGAATCCGGTCGCGAGACCGCTATGGTGCAGCAAAGTTCAACCTCGCTACGACCAACAGAACGCCTATGGCTCACGACATTGTTCCGCATTTTCATAACGATCCCGGCGTGCCGATGATCGAAATCGGCGCCAAGGAATTCATGTGCATCGGCGCCACGCCGCCGAACGATCATCCACGCGTGTTCTGCGACATGGGCGACGATGCCGAGTACGTCTGCCCGTACTGCTCCACGCTTTACCGCTACGATCCGACCTTGGCGCCCAGCGCGGCGCGGCCGGCGGAATGCGCCTTGCACGAAGTCGCCGCGTGAATCGCGCCTTGCGGAGCCGACACCCTGACGTCCGCGCGTAGCCTCATCATCGCCGGTGCCGGGATCGGCGGATTGACCGCGGCCTTGGCGCTGGCACGCAACGGCTTTCGCGTGGTGGTGCTGGAGCAGGCGGAGCGACTCGAGGAAACCGGCGCCGGCATTCAGCTCTCGCCCAACGCCACGCGCATTCTCGACGAGTTGGAACTTGGCGACGAACTCAAGCGGCACGGCGTCATGCCCGAGGGTTTGCGCGTCCTCGCTGCAAAGAGCGGCCGCGAAATTCTGCGCATGCCGCTCGGTGCACCGGCCACGCGACGCTACGGCGCGCCTTATTGGCTCATTCATCGCGGCGACCTCCAGGCGGCGCTCGCCGCGGCCGCGGCGCAAAACCTGAGCATCACCATCAAGCTCGGCATGCACGCCGATGATTTCGTCGCGCATGCCAACGGCGTGACCGTATCGGCCCACGGCCGCGCCGGCGCGCTCGACGAGCGCGGCACCGCCTTCATCGCCGCCGACGGACTGTGGTCGGCAACGCGCGCGCGCCTCGGCTACGGTGGACCGCCGCGGTTTGCCGGTCGCACCGCCTGGCGCGCCCTCGTGCCGGCGAAAAACGTAGCGCCGCAATGCCGCGAACCGCTGGTCCAGCTCTGGCTCGGCCGCGACGCCCATCTGGTGCACTACCCGGTGCGAGGCGGCAGCCTGATAAACGTCGTCGCCATCATGGAGGATTCCTGGAGCGCGCCGGGCTGGAGCGAACCGGCGGCGCGCGACGATCTGCTACGGCGATTTTCGCCGCAGCACTGGGCGCCGCAGGCGCTTGCCCTGATCAGCGCGCCGGACGCGTGGCTGAAATGGGCGCTGTACGATCGCCGGCCGCTGCTGTCGTGGTCGCAAGGGCCGGTGGCGCTGCTTGGCGATGCCGCCCATCCGATGCAGCCATATCTGGCGCAAGGCGCTGCGATGGCGATCGAGGATGCGGCGGTGGTTGCGCAGTGCTTGGCGCACAGGCCGGACGATCCGGCAGCAGCGCTTCGCGCCTATTCGGCGACGCGCCGCGCGCGCGCCTGGAAGGTGCAGCGCCTGGCTGCGCGCAACGGTGCGCGCTATCACCTGACCGGCCTCGCCGCCGTGCTGCGCAACGCGGCGATGCGCGCGCTTGGCGGCGGTCGGCTGCTACGCCATTATGATTGGCTGTACGACTGGCGCCCACCTCGCGCCTCGTCGCCAATCTGATTGCCCGCATCCACTCAGCAGACCGCCATGCCGAACCAATCCGTAACACCGTCGCTGTTTCCCACCACAATCGCCGGCAGCCTGCCGAAGCCGGCATGGCTCGCCGAGCCGACTCGGCTGTGGCCGCAATGGCGCCTGCAAGGCGACGAACTCGCGGCGGCCAAGGACGACGCCACTATCCTTGCCATCAAGATGCAGGAAGATGCCGACATCGACATCGTGTGCGACGGCGAGCAATCGCGGCAGCATTTCGTGCACGGCTTTCTCGAAGCCGTCGAGGGCATCGACTTCGACAAAAAAGTCGAGATGGGAATCCGTGCCGACCGCTACAAGGCGCTGTGCCCGACGGTGGTCGGCGAACTGAAACTGCGCGGCCGCGTGCATGCGCGCGAAGCGCGGCTGGCGCGTGCCCACGCGAAAAAGCCGCTGAAATTCACCCTGCCCGGCCCCATGACCATCGTCGATACCATCGCCGACGCCCATTACGGCGACCGCGTGAAGATGGCGATGGCGTTCGCCGGACTATTGAATGAGGAGGCGCGCGGCCTGGCCGCTGACGGCGTCGATGTCATCCAGTTCGATGAGCCGGCGTTCAACGTCTACATGACGGAAGCCGCCGGCTGGGGCATCGACGCGCTGCATCGCGCCATCGAGGGCGTTTCCTGCACGAGCGCGGTGCACATCTGTTACGGCTACGGCATTCCTGCCAACATTGCCTGGAAATCCGGGCTCGGCGCCGAATGGCGGCAGTACGAACAATTCTTTCCGGCACTGGCGCGCAGCCGCATCGATCAAGTGTCGCTCGAATGCATCCACTCGCACGTGCCGATGAGCGTGCTAAAACTGCTCGACGGCAAGGACGTGCTGCTCGGCGTCATTGACGTCGCGACCGACACCATCGAAACGCCCGAAGAAATTGCCGCGGTGATCGGCCAGGCGACGCAATACATGGCCAAAGAAAAGATTATTCCCTGCACCAATTGCGGCATGGCACCGATGCGCCGCGATATCGCGGAGAAGAAGCTGCAGGCGCTTGGCAAAGGCGCAGCGCTGGCGCGGCGGAAGCTTGGTTCGTAAACTTATAGCGCGCCACGAAGCAGATTACGGCTTCTCCAAAATCTCGCGAAGCACCTGCGCGTGACTCAGCTCGACCTCGCGCGTCGCTGTGACCAGCGTCGCCTTGCGTCCTTTGACGAGGGCGCGCAAAGCGGCGAGTTCGTCCTCGTGCGCGGCCAATTCTTCACGGTAGCGGCGGCGGAATTCGGCAAAACGCTGCGGGTCGTGACCGTACCATTTGCGCAGCGCGTTCGAGGGCGTGAGCGCGCGCGGCCACGCATCGTGCTTGAGCGCAGCCTTGGTCATGCCGCGCGGCCACAGACGATCAATCAGGATGCGCAATCCGTCCGCGGCCGATGGCTCGTCATAGGCGCGCTTGATGGCAATGCGATGGGTCGGCGATCGGCGACGTGAGGCGCGGGCTTTGGTCGGCGTCTTTGCCATCGATCGGCCGCCGCTTAACGGTCGCTGCGCGACAGCACGTCGATCAATTCGCCGACCTTGCGCCGTTGCTCGGCCTTGGTGCCCGAGGCGATGGCGTGCTCGACGCAATGGGCGACGTGATCGGCCAGGATCTCCTCCTCGGCGCGGCGCAACGCCGCGCGCACGGCCGACAGCTGGGTCACGATGTCGATGCAATAGCGATCGTCTTCGACCATGCGGGCCAGTCCGCGCACCTGGCCCTCGATACGTCTGAGGCGCTTGAGCACCGACGTCTTGGCAGCGGGCTGCATAGCCGCTATATACCCCTACCGGGTATCCGTTTCAAGGCTTTTGTCATGAATCAAGCGCACTGTACGCAGCCGCCGCGCCGCGGCGAAGCAGAAGCAACCGTGCTCGATCCGGTATGCAGCATGCGCGTCGATCCGGCGAAGACGCCGCATCGGCTTACCCCGCACGGCCAGGATTTTTTCTTTTGCTCTGCCGGCTGCCGCAGCAAATTCGCGGCGGATCCGGACAAATATCTCGACGGCGCCGCAGCACCGGCAAACGAGACCAAGGCGCAGCCGGAGGGCACGATCTACACCTGTCCGATGCATCCGGAGATCCGGCAGATCGGCCCCGGCCATTGCCCGATCTGCGGCATGGCGCTGGAGCCGGAAGCCGGCGCCGCGGCCGACGACGACGGCGGCGAACGCGCGGCGATGACACTGCGGCTGTGGGTTTCGGCGCTGTTTGCCGCGCCAGTCGTGGCGCTCGATATGGGCGGCCACTTCGGCCTGTGGCACGCCTCCGGCACACTGTTCGATTTGATCCAGCTAGCGCTGACCACACCGGTTGTGCTGTGGGGCGGCTGGCCTTTCTTCGTGCGCGGCGCCCAGTCGCTCGTCACGCGCCATCTCAACATGTTTACGCTGATCGCGATGGGCACCGGCGTGGCGTACCTCTATAGCGTCGTCGCGGTGCTGGCGCCGGGGCTGTTTCCGGCTGATTTCCGCGACTCTCACGGCGGCATCGCGCTGTACTTCGAGGCCGCTTCGGTCATCACCGTTTTGGTGCTGCTTGGCCAGGTGCTGGAGCTGTCCGCCCGCGCCTCGACCATGAGCGCGATCCGGGCGCTGATCGCGCTGCAGCCGAACCGGGCGCGGCGCCTGCGCGACGACGGCAGCGACGAGGACGTGCCGCTCGATGCCGTTCACGTCGGCGATCGGCTGCGCGTGCGGCCCGGCGAAAAAGTCCCGGTCGATGGTGTGCTCTTAGACGGCCGGTCCGCGATCGACGAGTCCATGGTGACTGGCGAGTCCATGCCGGTCGCCAAGGAGCCCGGCGCCAAGGCGATCGCCGGAACGCTCAACAGCAGCGGCAGCTTCATCATGCGCGCCGAAAAAGTCGGCCGCGACACGCTGCTCGCCCGCATCGTCGATATGGTCGCCGCCGCGCAGCGCTCGCGCGCGCCGATTGCGCGGCTCGCCGATCGGGTCGCCTCCTGGTTCGTGCCGGCGGTGATCGCAGTCGCGCTGATCGCGTTCGCCGCCTGGGCGATGTTTGGACCGCAGCCGCGCTTCGCGTACGGCCTGGTCGCCGCCGTCACGGTGCTGATCATCGCCTGCCCGTGCGCGCTCGGGCTCGCCACGCCGATGTCGATCATGGTCGGCGTCGGCCGCGCCGCCTCGCTCGGCATTTTGATCAAAAACGCCGAGGCACTCGAACGCATGGAGCGCGTCGATACGCTGGTGGTCGACAAGACCGGCACACTCACCGAAGGCAAGCCCAAGGTCGTGGCGATCGCGCCCACCGCCGATTTCGACGAAGCCGCCCTGCTCCGCTTCGCCGCCAGTCTCGAGCGCGCCAGCGAGCACCCGCTCGCCGCCGCCATTGCCACTGCTGCGGCCGAGCGCGGCGTTCCGTTGCTGCCGGTCGACGACTTCGAGGCTGTTGCTGGGAAAGGTGTACGTGGCAGGGTCGAGAACCGGCGTGTCGCCGTGGGCACCGATCAATTCTTCAGCGAGCTAGGGATCGTCGTTGATCCATTGCGCGAAGCGGCGGACCAGTTACGCCAAGACGGCGCGACCGTTGTGTTTGTCGCGATCGACGACCGGCTTGCCGGATTGATCGGCATTGCCGACCCGATCAAAGCCACAACGCCGGCCGCCCTTGCCCAACTGCAGGCGCAAGCCATTGCCATCGTGATGCTCACCGGCGACAGCCGCGCGACGGCACGGGCGGTGGCGCAAAAACTCGGCATCACCGAGGTCGAGGCCGAGGTGCTGCCGGATCGTAAGAGCGCAGTGGTCGAGGCGCTGCGGCGAAAAGGCCGCGTCGTCGCAATGGCCGGCGACGGTGTCAACGACGCGCCGGCGCTGGCCGCCGCCGACGTCGGCATCGCCATGGGCAGCGGCACCGATGCGGCTATCGCCAGCGCCGGGATGACACTCGTCAAAGGCGACCTCGCCGGCATCCTGCGAGCGCGCAAGCTCTCCGCTGCCACGATGCACAACATCCGGCAGAATCTGTTCTTCGCGTTCCTCTATAACGCGGCCGGCGTGCCGATCGCCGCGGGCGCGCTTTATCCGCTGTTCGGAATTCTGCTCACGCCCGCGATCGGCGCCGCCGCCATGGCGCTATCCTCGGTCAGCGTCGTCTTCAATGCGCTGCGGCTGCGCCGCGTCGCGATATAGCTCCCGCCGCTGCGCGAAAAATTCTATTTCGCCGCGGCGTGGCTGTGGCTGAACTCCGCAATCATCATCTTGTTGAACGCGGGGATGTCGTCGGGCTTACGTGAGGTGACGAGGCGACCGTCGGTCACCACCTGCTCGTCGACCCATTTGGCCCCGGCATTGCTCAGATCGGTCTTCAGCGACGGCCAAGACGTCATCTTCTTGCCCTTGACGCCGCCGGCGTCGATCAAGGTCCATGGGCCGTGGCAGATCGCGGCGATCGGCTTGTTCTGGCGCACGAAGTGACGGACGAAATCGATCGCCTGCGGTACAAGCCGCAGCGCATCCGGATTGATCACGCCGCCGGGCAGCACCAGCCCGTCGAAGTTTTCCGGCTTGGCCTTTTCGAGCGGCGTATCGACCGGTACCTTGGTGCCCTTGTCGTGATGTTTGAATGCCTGGATTTCGCCGCTCTTCGGCGAAACCACTTCGACGTGGGCGCCGGCGTCCTTGAGTGCTTTCACCGGCTCGGTGATCTCGGCCTGCTCGACGCCGTCAGTGGCCAACACGGCGATGTTCCGCCCTTTCAGGTCTCCTGTCATCTGTTCATCTCCGTCGGATTTTGCCGCTGCAACACGCGCGGCGCTTAGCCACGCTGTCTCGGTGGCAACGTTGCGGGCGCAGGCAGAGTTCCGACGGGATGTCGGCCTTTAAGGCCGATCAGGCGCGATTTGCACGCAAACGCATGAGCCCAACCACAGGATCGTGAAATCAATGCGGCGCGCTCTAACGAATCATGTGGTCGCTGTTGTAGCTCGGCACCAGCTCGCACTTCTTCTCGGCGGCGGCGCGCTGCAGCAGTCTCTTCTGTTCCATGACGCTTTCATAGTCGCTGCGGTACGCGAACACGCCGATCACGCTACCGCCGCCGCCTTCGCTCGACTTGTCCATGAGATTGCGCAGCTCGCGCTCGCGGTTGGCGAGGTTTTGCGCTTCCGCGATCAACTGCTTGCAATGAAAGGACGAGTAGCGGCCCGGATCGACGAAGAGCGCGCCGGCGCCGTCGCTCAATCCGCAGCCTGCCAGCGCCGCCGCGGCGGCGAGCAACGCCGCCTGCAGCGCCACGCCCGACACACGCACGCCGCACCGCTTCGGCCGCGCAGAAAAAATCATCGACGAGCCCCGGTCCCGCAGTGCACTGCCCCAAACAAATGCGGAAGCCAGCTTGCCGGGCAAATAAGGCAAGCTGGCGACGCCAACCGGCTGGCGCTGTCTATCGGATTCGCTATTCCTATTCGTTAATCTATTCAGCGCGTCGCTTGCTCGCGCGGCCCACCGCTGCCGACTGCCTTGATCTGCGGCGCCATGACGGCGCGATAAGCGTCGACGAGGCCGGCACCGAATTCATCATGCTGGCTCGGCGTTCCAAGCGGCTTCGCGGTCGCGGCCAGGATGGCGCGGATTTGCGCGGGCTTGAGCGCCGGATCGCGCTGCAACAGCAGCGCCGCGATGCCGCTGACGTGGGCGGCCGCCACCGAGGTGCCGGTCGTAACCTGATAGGACGCATCGGGCGCCAGCGCGACAATTTCGACGCCGGGCGCCGCGACCGAAATGTAGCGGCCGTGATTGGCCATCGTGAACGACTTGTCGTCGGCGTCGGTTGCGGTCACCGCGATGACGTCCGGATCTGCTCCCGGATAAGCCGGCGCTGCGTCGGGACCGTCATTGCCGGCCGCGGCGATCAGCACGATGTCTTTGGCGTAGGCCGCAGCCAGTATGCGATGCAAGGCCGGATCGGCTGGGCCGGCGAAGCTCATATTGATGACCCGCGCGCCGTTATCGGCGGCCCATTCGAGGCTCTTGAAGATATCGAACGAGGTGCCCCGCGCCTTGCCCGGCGTATTGTCGAAGGCGCGCGCCGCCAGAAGCTGCACGCCCGGCGCAATGCCCAACAGCTTGCCATGCGCCGCGATGGCGCCGGCCATTTCGGTGCCGTGCAGCTGCAGGGCGGTTTTGCCGCCGAGCGCATCGAAATTGTTGGCGATCGAGCCGGCCAAGTCCGGGTGGCCGCCGTCAATGGCCGTGTCGATGACGGCGAGCAAAACGCTCTTTCCGGTCGCGAGCTGATGCGCCCGCTCGATGTCGAGCTTAATCAAGACGTATTGGGCTGGATCGCCGTGCATGACTGCGGCGTCCGGCGCCATCGCTTCCTGTGCGACGAACAGATAATTGGGCTGCACAAAGGCGACGATGCTCTGATTTCGGAGCGCATTCGTTACCGCCGGCACCGTGCGTCGGCCGCCGATGCGCCAGCGATAGAACGCGGCGCCGATCAGGTCGAAGCGCTGCGTTTCCAGTTGCGTCAGATTGAACCGCCGCGCCATCTGGGAGATCGCTTGCGGCGAGGCATTGGCCCGAAATTCCGTAATGACCTCGTCAGGAACGAAGCGCCGTTCGCCGCGCGGCACACCGTTATTGGCGCCGCCGCCCGCACCGCCCTGCTGCACGCCTTGGGCGCCCCCCTCGGTGTTCACCGGCACACCAACAATGCCGACCCCGCCGTGCGGTCGCGTGCCGCCGCATCGGCCGCGTCGGTAACGGCGCCCGTCGCCACACGCGTTGGTGACCGTATCGATCGGATGGCGATCGAGCTTGGGATGATGGTGCGAGGGAATGCGTGCTGTTCTGCCGCCGCCATCGATCGGCATGCGCGCGGTCCCATGAGCGCCCGCTATCGGCCCGCGGCTGATCGGCCCATTGGTCATCGGGCCATGCATCGTCGGCCCGCGCCCGAGCGGCATATGCACCATGAATTGAGCATCGGCGGGGCTCGAGGCACCGATGACGCACGCACTCAGCACGAGTGCGGCAACGGCCGGCCCGATAAAGGGACGCGCATTCGTGGTCCGCATCGCGAACTCCAATGCCGGCCGCTCAAGCGCGGCGCGTCAATCTCATGGCGAAATCAGCTCGAGCGAACCGAAGTTATTCGGTCTGCGCCGCGATGAAGCCGACGACCTTGTTCTGTTGCAGCTGCTTGATGCGATCGACGAGCGCGTCGCGCTGCAGCTTGGTCTTGTCGATCATCACTCGATAGAGCCCGCCCGCGGCCGGACCGCCGACGATCATCAGCTTGTTGGTTTCCAGAAACTGCGTGATGTCGTCCATATTGGCCTTGGGCTGGAACCGGACCATGGCGTAGGAGCCGTTGCCCGGCGCACTCATCAGCGCCGACGCCGTCTCGAACGTCTCGGTGCGGCCGCCGCCGTGATCCTTTAGCAGGATGCCGCCGATCACGCCGGCCTGCAGCATGATGGCGAGCGCCGCGGCGCCGGCCGACCAGGCGAGCGTGCGCGGCGAGCGAGCGGCAAAGAACTCGCGCACTCGCGTCGTAAGCGTTATCGACAGCGGCGCCCGCCGCGCCGGCTCGGCGTCGATCTTGGCAAACAGCTCCGCCATGACCCGCGCCGACGGCGCGCCCAAACTCTCGTTGAGTTCGATGGTCTGGCCGAGCTCCTCGCGCACCGCCTCATAGCGGCTCGCCAGTTCGGGATCGTCCGCCAGCGCCGCTTCGACGCGCTGCGCCTCGCGCACGCTCAACGTGCCCGCGGCGTGCCACGGCAGCAACAGCTCGATCTCGCTTGCTTCGTTTCTGTCTGCCGCGTTCATGGCCAACCTCGATCGATTCCATGCTCCTTGAGGAGCTCAGAGAGTTTCTTGCGCGCATAAAACATGCGCGTCTTCACGGTCGCCTCCGGGATGCCGACGATGATGGAGACTTCGGCCACCGATTTCTCGTGGTAGTAAACGAGATCGACGATCTCGCGATGCTCGGCCGAAAGTTTTTCCAGGCATTGCCGTAACGCCGCACCTTTGTCCTTCTTGGCCAACACCGTCTCCGGGTCATCCCCGGGGTCCTCGATGGTGCCGGCCGTCTCGTCGTCCAGTTCGTCCTCGGTCCGCCGCCGCAGCGCCGACAGCGCCTTGAACCGCGCCATGCTCAGGATCCAGGTCGACACCGCCGACCGGCCCTCGAATTTTTGGGCCTGCCGCCAGACGTCGAGGAAGACCTCGCTGATCAAGTCCTCGGCGGTCGCCTCGTTGCGGACCATCCGCAGCACGAAGCGGTAGACCCGGACATGGTGCCGCGCGAACAGCACCTGCATGGCAAGCCGGTCGCCGCCCGCAATCCGCCCGATCAGAACTTCGTCCGACGTCGTTTGCATCGACAGGCTATCGGCTCATCCGTTGGTCGCCCGGAACGGGCAGGAGGTTCAAAGGCAGGGGCAGAAAAGCGACCTCAGCGAGCCAGTTCCGGTGTTCCATTTCGGAACACCGGGCGGCGGCCCGCCGGGGGCTAAATAGCACATTTCTCAGGGGGTTAGCGAATTGGTGCGGACGGCGGGACTTGAACCCGCACGGGGTTTCCCCCAAGGGATTTTAAGTCCCTTGCGTCTACCATTTCGCCACGTCCGCGGAGCGGAGTCTTTGCCGAGGAGCAAGTCCGCGCGCGTTGCTTTTAGCACGCGCGGCGGGCGCGCCGAAGGCCGGCCGCCCGCGAGCCGCATCAAGCCGCCGTTTGGCCGTTACGGCTTACCCTTCTTCGCGCTCGCGGTGGCGCCCGATGCCGGGCGGATGCCGCCCCAGGGATCGGCGGGATTCTTCTCCGGAATCTTTTCTTTCGCCGCCTTATAGGCTTTCTCGAGCTCCTTCTGCTTCTCCTGCTGCTCGGGCGTCAGCTGCGGCTTATCGCGGCCCATGGGCATGCTCATGGGCAGCTGCGCCGCGGCGCCGACCGGCAACAGCGCCAGCATCATCGCGGCGGCGGCCGCGAGCGCGACGCTGCGTCGGCTCAAAACTTCGGGCCGGCTTACTCCTTGAAGACGTGAGCCCATAGCGTGTCCCAATCGGCCCCGGAAACATCGGTGACGCGGCCGTCCTTCTCGTAGAACTTGTTGGGCACCTGGAACATGGCGAGCATCAGGCCGCCCTCGGGCGTCCAGGCGACGTGGCGGCTGCCGGCCTCGCGCCAGACGAACTCGCCGGCCTGGACGGTGAGCCCCTCCGCCGGGCCTTCCTTGTCGCAGAGTTTTCCCTCGAGCACGTAGGTCTGCTCGATCTTGACGTGCTCGTGGTCGGGGAGGACAGCGCCCGGCGCAAAGCGCATCAGCGCCGTGACAAGCCCGCTGTCCTTGTCGAACAACAAGCCTTTGACCTCGCAGCCGGGGAAGCGGGTCTTTTTCCATTCCATCTCGGCCGGGCGCACCACGTGCGAGTGGGTGTCGAGCGTGTCGTGTTTCTGGGCTTTGGGCGTTATGGCGTCCATCGGGCGGCCTCCTGTTCGCAACGCTTGGCGCGCGGCTTTGCGCCCATCATAGCCGATCCTCGACCGCGCTACAGCCCGGCGTCGCGGATCGGCGGCTGGAACGCAAGCCCGGTGTCCCAGGGAAAATAGATCCAGGTGTCCTGCGACACTTCGGTGATGAAGGTGTCGACCATCGGCCGGCCCATCGGCTTGGCATAGACGGTGGCGAAATGCGCGCGCGGCAGGAGCCCGCGCACGACTTTCGCCGTTTGCCCGGTATCGACCAAATCGTCCACGATCAGGACGCCGGCGCCCTGCCCGCCGCCGCGCGCCACCACCGCGGGCGCGATGTCCTTGAGCACCTCGAGCTCGCCTTGCTGGGTGTGGTTGTAGCTCACCACGCACACCGTCTCGATGACGCGAATGCCGAGCTCGCGCGCCACGATCGCGGCCGGCACGAGGCCGCCGCGGGTGATGCAGACGACGGCCTCGAACGGACCGACACCGCTGAGCCGCCAGGCCAGCGCCCGCGAGTCGCGGTGAAATTGATCCCAGGACACGGGAAAGATTTTTTCGGGGGCCACCGTGCCGGCCGGCGGCGTTTCGCGCGCCGGGTTTTTTGGCGGCGCGCTCGTTTTGCGATCCGGTTTTTGCTTCGGCTTTGCCATGGCGACAAAATCCAAAAAACGCGCGGCCGGCGCTGCGGCTGTTACGCCTTTCCGGCGGCAAGCTCGGCTTTCACTCGCTTGAGCATGGCCTCGACCGCTTCCTTGGCGGCGGCGAGCTTTTGCGCATCCCGCGAACGCACCACGACATGGGTGTTGCCGCCGATTTTTTCGTCCATGAACGGATAGGAGCCGATCACCACGTCGGGATGCGCCTTGGCGATGGCGCCGAGCTCGGTGCCGATGTCGCCCTCGCGGCAATCGGCGCGCACCGATTCCGACAACATGCGGGCGCCGGTCTTGAGCTTCGGCGTGACGTATTCGAGCATCGCCTGCATGATGTGCGGCACACCGGCCATGACGATGACGTTGCCGAGCCAAAATCCGGGCGCCGCCGAAATCTTGTTGAGCACGAGCTCGGCGCCGGCCGGAATGCGCGTCATGCGCATGCGCGCCTCGTTCATGACACCGCCGGTCTGCGCCACCCGCTCGGTCATGATCTTAACCGCCCGCGGATCGTGGCCGATCGGCACGCCGAACGCCTTGGCGACGCAATCGGCGGTGATGTCGTCATGCGTCGGGCCGATGCCGCCGGTGGTGAAGACATAAGTGTAGCGCGGGCGCAGCGCGTTCAGCGCCGTCACGATCTCCGGCTCCTCGTCGGGTACGACGCGGACCTCCTTGAGATCGATGCCGATATTGGTGAGATACTCGGCGATGAAGCCGATGTTCTTGTCCTTGGTACGGCCGGACAGGATCTCGTCGCCGATGACGAGCAGCGCGGCGGTCACGATGCCGCTGTCGTCGTCCGCCCCGCCGCCGGTCATGCGCGCCTCTTTCGTGCTGCGACCTCCTGTAGCGCGGCGGCGATGGCGGCTCAAGCGCGTGTCCGGTACGGTCGGTCAGCCGCTTCACGTCAGTGCTCAGCCGGATTCCATGCGTCTTATCATCGCCGTACTGTTCACCGCCTGCGCCGCAGCAACCGCATTCGTGCAGACAGCGGTCGCCCAGGCGCCGCGGCCTATCGCCGGTCCGATTACCATCTACGTTGCCGGCACCGCCGGCGGCGGCATCGATCTATTCGCGCGCCTGGTCGGCCGCCATCTCGGCCAGCACATTCCCGGCCATCCGAACATCACCGTGGAAGACATGCCGGGCGCCGGCGGCATCCGCGCGGCCAATTTCTTGGCGCGTCAGGCGCCGCACGACGGCACGGTCTGGGCGACGTTCGCCAACGGCCCGGTGCTCGAGCCGCTGATCGGGCCGCGTAATGCGGGCTACGACATGAGCCAATTCACCTGGATCGGCGCGCTGACCAAGGACGTCGGACTGTGCCTGTCGTGGGGCGCGTCGCCGTTTAAGACCATCGACGACGTGCGCAACAGCACCATGGTGGTCGCCGGCACCGGCGCCGGCTCGGAGACCGACACCTGGCCGGTGATCATCAACGAGGTGCTCGGCACCAAATTCAAGGTGGTCACCGGCTATCTGGGCACGCAGGAGACCATTTTGGCCATCGAGCGCGGCGAAGCGAGCGGCCGCTGCATCATCAGCCTCTCGGCGCTCAAGACCGCCAAGCCCGACTGGCTCACCGGCCACAAGGTCAACATCCTGCTGCAGGTCGGATTGAAGAAAAGCGCCGAGCTACCGGATGTGCCGCTCCTGCTCGATCTCGCCAAGAGCGACAGCGACCGGCAGATGCTCAAACTGTTGTCGGCGCCGAGCGAAATGGCGCGGCCGTTCGCCGCCCCGCCCGGCCTCGAGGCCGGCACCGCGGACCTGCTGCGTCGGGCCTTCGATGCCACCGTTGCGGATCCGGGGTTCCTGGCCGAGGCCAAGGCGATGCACGCCGATATCGCGCCGACCCGCGGCGACGACGTGCAAAAGCTGGTCAGCGAAATCTACGCAACGCCGCGACCGATCGTCGAACGGGCGAAAAAGTATTTCGCCCGCTAAATCAGGCGTGCGGCGCTCTGACCGAGCCAGCGGCGGATAAAGCCCGTCGCCAGCCGGCGCAGGTTATACGGCTGAAAATCACGTCACGCCCCGGGTCACGCTGCCTCAAAGATAAGCAATGCCGGCCCCGGCGCGGACTTTCTTGCCTGTTCCTTCAGCGTTGCGGATGGCGCGAACATTGCTTCGGCCCTGGCGTAACCGTTCGCCGGATACGCCATGTTCGACGAAATGCAGGGCAGCACCGAGTCGCTGCAGGCCGTGCGGCCGACCTACGCGGCTTTGTGGGATTGGCTCGGCGAGATCAAGCCCGAGATCCTCGACGTTCGCCGGCGCGAGGCCGAGCTCCTATTCCGACGCATCGGCATCACGTTTGCCGTCTACGGTGATCCCGAGGCGCAGGAACGGTTGATTCCGTTCGACGTCATTCCGCGCATTCTGTCCGCCGCGGAATGGGACGTGCTCCACCGTGGTCTCGAGCAGCGCGTCAAGGCGATCAACGCCTTCATCGCCGACATCTATCACCGCCGCGAAATTCTCAAGGCCGGCGTGCTGCCCGAGGACATCGTCTTTCAGAACCCGGTGTTTCGGCCTGAGATGAACGGTCAGAAGGTGCCGCATGACATCTATGTTCACATTGCCGGCATCGACATCGTTCGCACCGACGCCGAAACATTTTACGTGCTCGAAGACAATGCACGCGCGCCATCGGGCGTTTCCTACATGCTGGACAACCGCGAGATCATGCTCCGGCTGTTTCCCGAGTTGTTCGCGCGCTACCGCATCGCACCGGTGGAAAATTATCCGGACGAACTCCTGCAGACGCTCAAATCGGTTGCACCGCCGACCGCGTCGGCCGATCCGACGGTCGTGCTGCTGACGCCGGGCGCCTATAATTCGGCCTATTACGAACATTCTTTCCTCGCCGACAAGCTCGGCGTCGAACTGGTCGAAGGCCGCGATCTCGTGGTCAAGGACGAGATCGTTTATATGCGCACCACGCAGGGCCTCAAACGCGTCGACGTGGTTTACCGCCGCGTTGACGACGACTTTCTCGATCCATTGGTGTTTCGCCCGGACAGCACGCTCGGCGTGCCCGGACTGATGTCCGCCCATGAGGCCGGCAACGTGACGCTCGCCAACGCAGTCGGCACCGGCATCGCCGACGACAAGGCGATCTACAGTTACATGCCGCAGATTCTGCAATTCTATCTCGGCGAGGCGCCCATTCTCAAAAACGTGCCGACGTGGCGCTGTCGGGAAAACGATCACTTGGCATACGTGCTGGAGCACCTCGAAGAGCTGGTGGTGAAGGAGGTGCACGGCTCCGGCGGCTACGGCATGCTGATCGGGCCGAAATCCGACCAGGCGACGATCGCGGCGTTTCGCGCCAAGCTCAAACTCGCCCCGAGGAATTTCGTCGCGCAGCCGACGCTGGCGCTGTCGACCTGCCCGACCTGCGTCGATGCGGGCATCGCGCCGCGCCACGTCGACCTGCGGCCGTTCGTACTCGCCGGCCGCGACCGCATCCGCATCGTACCGGGCGGGCTTACACGGGTGGCGCTGCAGAAGGGCTCACTGGTCGTCAATTCCAGCCAGGGCGGCGGCACCAAGGATACCTGGGTCCTGGATCGATAATGCTGTCGCGCACCGCCGATAACCTGTACTGGCTCGCGCGCTGCATTGAGCGCGCCGAATATCTGGCGCGTATCCTCGATACCACGCTGCGCCTCACGGCGCTGCCGTTGGCCTATGTGGGCCCCAGCAACGAATGGCAATCCGCGGTCGCCACGGCCGGCTGTGTGGAGGCATTCTCCGCCGCCTACGGCGAAGCCAACGAGCAGACGGTCACTCACTTTCTCGCTTTCTCCGCCGCCAATCCGTCCTCGATCCGCAATTGCTTCGAAAACGCCCGCCTCAACGCACGCGCGGTGCGCCCCGCGCTCACCGTGGAAATGTGGGACACTATCAACGGCGCCTGGCTGGAACTGAAAAAGTGGGGCGACGGCCCGTCGTCGCGTCAGGATTTTGCGAGCTTTCTACGCTGGGTCGTGGAATCCTCGCTTCGCTTCGATGGCTCGGCCTACCGCACGATGCTGCGCAACGACGCCTATTGGTTCTCGCGGCTCGGCGTCTATATCGAGCGCGCCGACAACACTGCGCGTATCCTCGACGTGAAATATCACCTGCTGTTGCCCGCCATCGAGCCGATTGGCGGCCCGCTTGATTACTTCCAATGGACGGCGATTCTGCGTTCGGTTTCGGCGCTGACGGCATATCACTGGGTCTATCGCGAAAACGTCAAACCGTGGCTCGTCGCCGAGCTCTTGATCCTGCGGGACGAGATGCCGCGATCGCTGGCGAGTTGTTATGAAAACCTCGTGCAAAATCTCGACCGCATCGGCCGAGCCTATGGCCGCCAGGGCTCAGCGCAACGGCAGGCCCGCACCATCCGCGCCCGTCTCGAGAACAGCCGAATCGAAGATATCTTTCAGGCCGGACTGCATGAATTCCTTGGCGAATTCATCACATCCAACAATCAGGTCGGCGCCGCCGTAACGCAGCAATATCTGGTCTAGTACAGGAAGCGGAAAGTCAGTGATCAGTATTCAGCAGGGAAGGATAATGTTGCAACCACCACCGAATTTCCGTCTTCTGATTACTGATTACTGACTTCCGATTCCTGATATGCGCCTACGCATCGCTCACAGTACCGTTTACCGCTACGATCCGCCGACTAACGGGGCGATTCAGCTGCTGCGGCTGACGCCGCGCAATCATGACAGTCAGTACGTGGCGCGTTGGCGGGTCGATGTGTCGCCCGATGCGCGTCTAGTTTCGGGCGAAGACGCTTTCGGCAACATCACGCACGTGTTCAGCATTGACGGTCCGCTTGCCGAGATACGCGTCGAGGTCGACGGCGAGGTCGAGACCCAGGACACGAGCGGTGTAGTCCGCGGCGTAAGCGAGCGTTTTCCACCAAGCCTGTTCTTGCGCGAAACCGCCTTGACGCAGCCCGACGCGGCGATCCGAGGCCTGGCCGAAGCTGTTGGCGCGGCCACCGACGGGATGGCGCTCGACGCCCTGCACACGCTGATGTGCCGGTTGCGCGATGAGGTCGCATACGACACCACGTTGACGAACACACCGATGAACGCCGCCGCCGCATTCGCGCTCAAGCGTGGCGTGTGCCGCGACCTGACCCACATCTTCATAGCTGCGGCGCGCTGCCTTGCCATTCCGGTCCGCTATGTCACCGGTTATTTGCAGCTCGCCGGCGCCGACGGGGCGCAGGAGGCCGGCCATGCCTGGGCGGAGGCTTTTCTCCCTGCGCTTGGTTGGGTCGGGTTCGATCCCGCAAATGCGCTCTGCCCGACCGATGCGTACGTGCGTGTCGCCGTCGGGCTCGATTCGCTTGGCGCCGCTCCGATACGCGGCGCCCGCTACGGCCTCGGCACCGAGAACCTCGAAGTCGCGATCAAGGTCGGTCAGTGAGCTTGCGGGATTGCCGCGACTGGCGGCGCACCGCTATAGATGGCGTGGGGGAGTTGAAACAGCCATGACGTATTGCGGCGGCATTCTGGTACGCGACGGGCTCGTGATGTTCGCCGACACCCGTACCAATGCCGGCGTCGACAACGTTTCGACATTCCGCAAGCTGCACGTTTTCGTCGATCCAAAAAAGCGGCTGATGGCGATCGCATCGGCCGGCAACCTGTCGATCAGCCAGTCGGTCTTGAGCATTCTTTCCGAAGGCTACGACAATCCGACGACCGGCGAGCGCGAGACGCTGATGAACGCGCCGACCATGTTCCAGGCCGCCCAGAGCATCGGTCATGTGGTCCGCACTATCCATGCGACCGAGGGCAAGGCCCTGCAGGCGTCCGATGTGACCTTCGACGTCTCGCTTCTGTTCGGCGGCCAGATCGCCGGCGAGCGCATGCGGCTCTTTATGATCTATGCCGCCGGTAATTTCATCGAATGCAGCACCGATACGCCTTACCTGCAAATCGGCGAGCACAAATACGGCAAACCGGTTCTCGATCGAGCGGTGACCTATGGCATGGACCTCTACGATGCGCTCAAGGTCGGACTGGTCTCCATCGATTCGACGATGCGCTCGAACTTGAGTGTCGGCATGCCTATCGATTTGCTGGTGGCGCGGCGCGACACCTGCGAGGCCGAGCTGACCTACCGCATTGAACCTGGCGAGCCGTATTTCACTGACCTGCGCGAACGGTGGTCGGCAGCGCTGCGCGCCGCACATCTTGGCATTCCGCGGCCGCCTTATGGCGGCCGGCCTGAGCGCGGGGTGCCCGCGCCACAAACGTTTACGCAAAATTAAGTCTGCAGACGGATCGGCCACGACGATACCCCTGCGGACTCGAATAAATTGCAAGTCATTTGCAATCTTTACTTTTTAGGGTCCGGGCGAGCCGAATAGCAAAGGATGGCAACGTGCGGCCGTTGGCGCAGCAGCGCACCGCCGTAGAAGGTCAGGGATCGCGCTGGGCCCAGGCCCGCGTCAGCCTGGTCGTGCCCATCGGCGTGATCGTTGCCGTTGCGATCGTCTGCGTCGTGGTCGCGGTGCTGACCTCGGCGCAGCGCGCCGACGAGGTCTCGTTCCGTCACGAACAGGGCCTGATCCACGAGGCGATCGTCAATCACGGCGAGCAGGTCTTGCAGCAACTCGCCAGCGTGGCCGAGACCTCCCACGCCACCGCAGCCATGCGTACCGGCAACGACCCCTCCTGGGTCCAGCGGCACGTCGGCATTTGGCTGCAGACCTACTTCGCCCACGATATCGTGGTCGTGCTCGACGGCGCCGACCGCATCAAATACACGCGCCTGCGCGCAACCGGCGGCGAGGCTGCGCTCGACATGCGGCGCGACCTTACCCCGAGCCTCGACCTGCTGCGTGGCCGGCTGCGCGCCCTGCCCGACCGCGCGCTCGATGTCGTCGCCCGACAAGATCCGAAGGAGCCCGGTCGCCGCATCGCTTTGCTGCAGCGTTTTCTCGATCGCCCGGCCATCGTCGCCGCCGTGGCAGTCGGCTCCGAGGCCGATCTCGCCGCCGGCAACCAAACTGCGCCGATCGTCGTCTCGATCAGATATATCGATCAGGGGATGCTGGCAGAGATCGGCAGCGACTTGCAGATTTCCGACCTGCATGAGAGCGACGGCGCCACCGACCTGCACGGCGATGCCGACGTCGAGATGACCGACGCGCGCGGCGCGGCGATCGCCCGCTTTGCCTGGAAAGCAACCACACCCGGCCATCAGGTCGTGATCAGCGTCGCGCCGTTCATCGCCGTGGCGCTGGCCGGTTTCGCCCTGCTGGTCGCGCTGGTGATGCGCTATATGCGCCGCACCGCCGAAGCGATCGCCGCGGGCGAATCGCAGCTGCGCCATCTCGCCATGCACGATCCGGTCTGCGGCCTGCCCAACCGCATCTATTTCGGCGAGCGGCTCGAGACCGTGATTGCCGCGGTGCGCGCCGGCGGCCCGTCGGCCGCGGTGTTCTACATCGACCTCGACCACTTCAAAGACGTCAACGACACGCTCGGCCATCCGATCGGCGACGAACTTCTTCTCAATGTGACGCAACGGCTCAGCCGCATCCTGCGCGGCGACGATCTCGTCGCCCGGCTCGGCGGCGACGAGTTCGCCATCATCACCACCTGCCCATCGGATTCCTATTCGCTGCAGACGATCGCCGGCCGCATCATCGCCGCGGTCTGCGCGCCGTACGCGATCAGCGGCCACAACATCATCATCGGCGCCTCGATCGGCATCGCGGTGATCGACCGCCGCGCCGGCGCCGCCGCCGATATTCTGCGCTACGCCGACATGGCGCTGTACCGCGCCAAGAACGAAGGCCGCAATCGCGCCTGCATCTACGACGCGGCGATGGATGCCGACCTGTCCAACCGCAAGCTGCTCGAAGGCGATCTCCTGCAGGCGATCCAGAACGACAACCTCAACGCCGTCTATCAGCCGATCGTCAACAGCGCCGGCGACGTCGTGGTCGGCGTCGAGGCGCTGGCGCGCTGGACGCATCCGACGATCGGCGAGATTCCGCCCTCGCAATTTATTCCGATCGCCGAGCATTCCGGCCTGATCATCGAGCTCGGCGAATGGATGTTGCGCCGCGCCTTGCTCGACGCCCGCAACTGGCCGGGCGTGATGGTGGCGGTCAACGTGTCGCCGCTGCAATTCCGCCGCTCCGATTTCGTCGAACTGGTCGAGCGCATCCTCAAAGAGACCGAGTTCGACGCGAGCCGCCTCGAGCTCGAACTGACCGAGAGCACGCTGCTTGGCAATCTCGAGACCGCCGAACTGTCCATGCTGCGGCTCAAAGCGATCGGGGTGCGCTTTGCGCTTGACGATTTCGGCACCGGCTATTCGAGCCTGCTCTATCTACGGCGCTTTCCGTTCGACAAGCTCAAGATCGACTCGAGCTTCGTGCGCGCCATCGAGACGGCGGCCGATGCCGCCGCCATTGTCCACGCCGTGGTCAGCCTCGGCCGCGGCCTCGGTATGAAGGTCACGGCCGAGGGCGTGGAGACGCCCGAGCAGCATCTGTTCCTGCGTGCCGCCGGCGTGCATTCAATGCAGGGTTATCGCTTCGGCCGGCCCGGCCCGGCGAGCGACATCACGGCACGGCTTGCCTCGCCCGACGATTACCGCGTCGGCCGCCCCGATCAGGAAGTTGCGCTGGCGAGTTGAGCGGCGCGGCCCTTCCGTAATCCGCACAGGCTTGTCATGCCCGCGAAAGCGGGCATCCAGTAATCGCCGGCGATCATGTATAATTGGGGCGCTGAGGATACTGGATCGTCCGCCTGCGCGGACGATGACACGTAACGAGGAGGGGCGCCGATGGCCGCACAGAAAATCGCCTTGGTCACGGGAGCAGGTACCGGCGTCGGACGCGCGGTGTCGCTCGCGCTGCTGCGCGAAGGCTATGCGGTGGTGCTGGCCGGCCGGCGCAGAGAAAAACTCGACGAGGTGGCGCGCGAGGCCAACGGCCCGACCTTGGTCGTGGCGGCCGACGTCGCCGATCCGGCCTCCGTCAAGGCGCTGTTCGCCAAGACCAAGGAGACCTACGGGCGGCTCGATCTGCTGTTCAACAATGCCGGCATCGGCGCGCCCGCCATGCCGATCGAGGACCTGCCGCTCGACAAATGGCTGGCCGTGGTCGCCACCAATCTGACCGGCGTGTTCCTGTGCACCCAGGAAGCCATCAAGATCATGAAAGCGCAGAACCCACGCGGCGGTCGCATCATCAACAACGGCTCGATCTCCGCGCACACGCCGCGGCCCGGCTCCGCGGCCTACACCGCGACCAAGCACGCGGTCACCGGGCTCACCAAACAGACCGCGCTCGACTGTCGCAATGACGAGATCTGCTGCGGCCAGGTCGACATCGGTAACGCGGCGACGCCGCTCACCGAACGCATGGTGCAGGGCGACGGCGTACTGCAGCCCGACGGCCGCAAGATGATCGAGTCGCGCATGGCCGCCGAAGACGTCGGCCGCGCCGTGGTCTACATGGCGAGCCTGCCGCTCGACACCAACGTGCTGTTCATGACCGTGATGGCCAACAAGATGCCGTTCGTCGGCCGCGGCTGAGGACGCGTCATGCCGGAAAATGATCCGGCGCTATAGCGCGGTCACTTTGATCTTCGCCCCCGCGCGCACTTTGTCGAGCGTCTTCACGTCGCCGAGCGCCTTTGCCCAGATGTTGCAGGGGCTGGCGAGCCGCGTTTCGTCGCCTTTGGAGATCGGGGTGCGACCGAAGCCGATGGCGATGGCGTGGCCGTCCGGCCAATAGGCGATCTCGCCCGGCACGACCACGGCGCGGGCGTCCTTCTCGCGGGGTACCTGCACCGGAACGTCGAAATACACCTCCTCGCCCCAGGTCAGCGTCGCACCACTGATAGGCAATGCCGCCGCGATCGCCTTGGCGGTCGGGGTATCCAAAAGCTCGGCATCGAGCGTGAGCGCGCCGAAGTCGAAGCGAATGCGCATGGCCAGCCTCTCGCCTTAATGGTTGCAGACCGGCCAAACATATCAATTCGTCAGGAAACGCGGAGGGGACCCTCTCCCAACCGGGGAGAGGGCAAAGTGGTCAGGAATTACCATTGTTCAGCGATGCCAGCCGTGGCCCCAATGGCCATGACCCCAATGGCCGTAGGCGTAGGCGAAGCGCGGCCCGCCACGCCAATAGGGCCCCGGCCCGTAATAGACGTCCGGCACCACCTCGTAGGCCGGCGGCGCATAGTAATAGGCGACCGGCGGCGGCGGCGGATAGGCATACGCAGGCGGCGGGGGCGGATAGGCATAACCCTCCTGCACCGGCGGCGGTGCGTAGCCCGCAGGCGGCGGCGCCTGATATTGCGGCACCATATCGGCGGCCTTGGCGCTGTGCAGTCCGGCCGCGGCGAGCGCCAATGCGCCGACACAAGCGGCGAGCGACACCCTGATAGTCCTTTGCATCTGATAGCTCCCTGATGTCGCCCCACCCGTATTGGACGGAAATGGCGCGGCAAAATTAGAGCCGCGCAACGGCGGATTTAGGCAATTACGGCAACGGCCGTTCAGGATCGCAATGCGCTCGCGTCCACAGGCGAAGCGCCGCGCGCAGGCGCACTTGGATGCGGATCGCGCTATACGTAGCGCTTGGGGCTTCGGGGCTTTGTCGTTCATGCTGCAGCTGCAATCGGCGCTTGGCGTCGCCGCGATTCTCGGCATCGCTTTCGTGCTCAGCGAGGATCGCCGCGCCGTGCCATGGCGCCCCGTTACCATCGGCCTCGCGGTGACGTTTGCGCTGGCGCTGTTGATGCTCAAGGTGCCGCAGGTCGAAACCGCGTTCGCCTTGATCACCCGCGCGGTGGATGCGGTCGCGGCGGCGACGCGCGCCGGCACCGCGTTCGTGTTCGGCTATGTGGGCGGCGGCGAGCCGCCGTTTGCGGCGACCGCGCCGCGCGCCGAGTTTATCCTCGCCTTCCAGGCGCTGCCGGTGATCCTGGTGATGAGCGTGCTGTCGTCGCTGCTGTTCTATTGGCGCATCATGCCGCCGATCGTGCGCGGCTTTTCCTGGGCGCTGACGCGCACGCTCGACGTCGGCGGCGCGGTCGGGCTGTCGACCGCCGCCAATATCTTCGTCGGCCAGGTCGAGGCGCCGCTGTTCATCCGGCCGTATCTCGCCAAACTGTCGCGCAGCGAAATGTTCGTGGTGATGACCGGCGGCATGGCCGGCATCGCCGGCACCGTGTTCGTGCTCTACGCCACCATTTTGGCGCCGGTCATTCCCGACGCCGCCGGCCATATCGTGGTCGCCTCGGTGCTCGGCGCGCCGGCCGCGATTCTCATCAGCCTGATCATGGTGCCGGACGCCAAGCAGCGCCACACCGGCGGCACGCTCGGCGACATCGGCCAGACCGCCGATTCGACCATGGACGCCATCGTCAAAGGCACCACGTCCGGCCTCGAGCTGCTGCTCAACATCGTCGCCATGCTGATCGTGTTCGTGGCGCTGGTTTATCTGAGCAACGCCATCCTCGGCCTGTTGCCGGAAATATTCGGCGCGCCGCTCACCTTGCAGCGCATGCTCGGCTGGATCATGGCGCCGGTGTGCTGGCTGCTCGGCGTGCCGTGGACGCAGGCGGTGACGGCGGGCGGGCTGATGGGCATCAAGACCGTGCTCAATGAGCTGATCGCCTATCTCGACCTCGCCGCGCTGCCGACCGGCGCGCTCGACCCGCGCTCGCGGCTCATTATGCTCTACGCCATGTGCGGCTTCGCCAATTTCGGCTCGCTCGGCATCATGATCGCCGGCTTGGCGACGATGTGCCCGGAAAAGCGCGACGAGGTGATATCGCTGGGATTGAAGTCAATCGTGTCGGGGACGCTGACCACGTGTCTCCTTGGCGCCATCGTCGGAGTCCTGAGCTGATATGAGCGGTCGCCTGACCAAAGCGCTGCCGGGCCTTTTGTTGTGCGCGGCGATCACGGCCGGTGCCTATGTGCTGCAGGCCGTCGAGGTGGCATTCGCCGGCGGGGCCTATATCGAGGCACTGGTACTGGCGATTTTGCTCGGGGTCGCGGTGCGCACCGCCTGGATCCCGGGGCCGCGCTTTACGCCCGGCATCGCGGTCAGCGCCAAGTTCGTGCTTGAATGCGCCATCGTGATGCTCGGCGCGACGGTGAGCGCGACCACGATTGTGGCGCTCGGTCCGGTGCTGATCTTCGGCATCGCCGGGATCGTCGCGCTGGCGATCGGCGTGAGCTATGCGATCTGCCGCGGCCTGCGCCTGCCGCTGCGGCTTGCCATCCTGGTCGCCTGCGGCAATTCGATCTGCGGCAATTCCGCGATCGCGGCGATTGCGCCGGTGATCGGCGCCGATAGCGACGAAATCGCGTCGTCGATCTCATTCACCGCCGTGCTCGGCGTGGTCGTCGTGCTCGGCCTGCCGCTGTTGGTGCCGCTGCTCGACCTGTCGTTGACGCAATATGGCGTGCTGGCCGGCCTCACAGTGTACGCTGTACCGCAGGTGCTGGCGGCGACGCTGCCGATCGGCGCGCTGAGCAATCAGATCGGCACCGTGGTCAAACTTGTCCGCGTCCTTATGCTCGGCCCCGTGGTGCTCGGCATGTCGCTGTTCGCGCAAAGACTGCGGCCCGGCACGGTGCGCAATCCGTCGAACCGGCGCAGCGTGCGGCTGACCGAATTGGTGCCGTGGTTCATCGTCGGCTTTCTGCTGATGCTGCTGGTGCGCTCGCTCGGCCTCATTCCGCCGATCGTGGTGGCGCCGCTCACCGGCACCGCGGCGCTGCTGACGACGCTCGCCATGGCGGCCCTCGGGCTTGGCGTCGACGTCCGCGCGGTCGCGCGCAGCGGCGCGCGCGTGACGCTCGCCGTGACGCTGTCGCTCATCGTGCTCGGGGTTATGAGTTACGCGCTGATACGCAGCGCAGGGATCGGGTGATCGGCAGTTCGCCGTTGCGAGGAGCGAAGCGACGAAGCAATCCGGGTGGCGCCGCCTTCCTGGATTGCTTCGCTTCACCCGCAATGACGGTGAAGTAGCCTCAGTGCAGCCGGAATTCGCCGTCGACGGCGCGGATTTCGGCAGGCTTGATCAGCCGGGCGTGCGCCACGGTGATCGAGTGCAGCGGACCCTCGAGCTTTTCCAGCCAGAAATTGAGGAACTTGTTGAGGGCAGGGAAATTCGGACACAGATCGTAATCCTGCCAGACATAAGTCTGTAAGAGCCAGGGGTGATCAGGACGCCGATACAGGATGTTGGCAGTCGTCAGACCGTAGCCTTCGAGCTGCCGGCGAAAATCTTGCGATACTGCAGTCTCTTTCGACACCATCGTGCCCTCCATCCCATCTGGGAGTTGTTCGAGACTCGCTCCTCCATTGCAAGCCTCAAACTTGAATAAACTGTTTATTTTCAAAGCATTAGCAGCATCCACCTAGCCTTGCTAACAGCCGGGCGCGGCCCAAGCCGTCGTTTTGACCAACGGGGCCCGGGTAGGAATGGTTTCCGGCGCGGCCGGTGCAAAATTTTTGCTAAGAGGCTGGAACCGCGACGCATTTTTCGCGGCAGAATTCGGAATCCACGCAACTTCTAGAGTAGGATGACGCCGTCACGGGAGGGCGACTCCGATGACCCGACACCTGACGTACCCCTTGATCACAAAGATAACGTCGATCGCGACGCTGCCTTCGGAGGACACACAGCCCGATCGGCAGCCCGATCGCGTCGAAATAGAAGTCCACACGTCGCTCGGCCGAGGGGTTCTGCGCATGTCGCAAGATGCGGCGTCCGAACTAGGCGCAAAGCTCAAGGCGCATTTACAGGCCGGCATTCCCCGATCCTAATCCCGGTCAGCGGTTGCGTTAGTCACGGATTGGGCGCGGCAACCCCGCTAAATCCTTGCGCTACAAGCAATTTACTACATTCTTCCGGGCGTTTTAAATCCCGGGCGATTCGGCATATTGTACTTCCCGTACCCACATTTTCTCCGCATTTTTCCCCTTTATGGCCTTGGGGGCAGAAGGAGTTTTGCCATGCGGAAGGTGGTTTCTGAGGCTTGGTTGCGAGATGAAATTTCCGCCCATATGGGCGCTCACGTCATGGGGTCGGGAACGTTCTGGGCCAGGCCGGTTCGCTGCAAGAGAGTGGGTAACGGGCCGAATTGGCGGCATTCGTTCAACGAAGGTGCCGTCCCGGCGGGCTATACCGCTGCTTGGCAGCGTATCCGGCACAAATTCGAAGATGCCTACGACTTGCCTGAGGAATGAGGTTCAGACCGCAGGAACGGCAATCTAGCCCTCAGTAGGCCGGTTGCCCGCTCCAACGTCCCAGGTCGGCCGAGTTCGCACTGCCAGACGATCACGGGTTGCCAGCCGAGCTCGGCCAGCCGGACGTAATTGGCGGCATCCCGGCGAGCGTTTTCCTGCCGCTTGCGCCGCCAAAATCCGACTCTCGATTTTGGCAGTGCGGCGCGGGCGCATTCGGGATGGCCGTGCCAAAAGCAGCCATTCACGAACAGAACCGTTCTCCATTTCGGGAACACTAGATCGGGCCGGCCGGGAAGCTTTCGGGCGTGCAAGCGAAAGCGCAGACCAAGGCGATGGGCGGCTTTTCTCACTAAGATTTCCGGCGAGGTATCCTTTCCCCGTACCGCCGCCATCATCCGAGATCGACGCAAGCGGGAGACGTGATCGACCATGTATCGTCCTGTTAGGACTCAATTAGATGCCGCATCATCGGTAGAATTTCGTCGCGTATCTCGAATGCCTTGCTTCGGTCAACAGGCTGGAAAGGATTGTGGAGCGCCGTGTTCAAAGTCGGCATGTGCCCCGCCATTTTTTTCAAACTGTGCCTTAGATAATTTTCTTTAGCTCCCCATACCGAAGGATTGTTGTCGAGGAATGGAATTATCTCCTCAATCTGAGGGTTTACCCTTTTCTCATCGGCCGCAGAAATAGTAAGCCCTTTGCTTCGACGCCGATCAACTGCGAACTGTTTTAGATCGTTGAATTTACCGTGACGAACTAGGTAAGCCGCAATAGTAAACTCAAACAGCATCCTCATCAGCGCCAATCCGGTATAGGCCATTTCTCCCAAATCCAAATTTTTTGCTTCGTGAATCACCTTCAAGTGCTTGTCAACGCAATGGCGTTCATCGACATCCCGGGGAAGGATTTCCCGAAACTGGTGGTGGTCCGGCTTCTCGATCGGCTTTTCCTTTTCCGCCGTTTTTGCTTTCGACTTGCGGCGCGGCACCGGGGTCTCACTCTTTGCACTTTTCTTGGGCGGTATCGGCTTTGGGGGCGCCTCCCGTTTCCGCCTGTCGCAAATCGACTTCCATTTTCTTACAAAGGTTCGCATGCCGCCAAGTGCCATGCGATATGCTGGATTGTTCAGATCAATATCGGATTTTGTTGTATTCCAAGGTAACTTAGAAGGCTCGGCAGATACAAAATTCACGTACCCTACGAAGCCATAGTATTCCGAGTGATAATCGTCCCATCCGGTCTTGTCGGTAGTATCGCAGGTAAGAATCGCGCGATCATTACACAGAATATTCCATCCAAATTGGTCGGTAAGTCCGCGGTTTCTATCCGCGTCATAATCTTTCTCCTTGCGAAAGCGATGATCGCGATGCTGGCCGAATTTTATATAGATCAGGACGCCATCGTCAGTTCTGTAAAGTTTTTCTTCGATCTCATAGGGACCGTTTTCCCGCATAGGAATTTCAAGGTTCTTTGCCGGTATTGAGTTCACTTCGATCAAAAGGCCCTTAGCGATAAATCGACCGTATATGTGTCCGATCTCCTCTCGCTGAACGTCCACCCAAGTTTTATCCGCGAACTGATGGGCAATATCTTCCGGCGGCCTAGTTATGTCGATTGTTGTTCCTTCTTTTCCACTAGAGGGTAATTGACGTGCGGTGACCGCCCATTCGTCTGCATCCTTCAAATAATCTTCGGTTTTCAGCGTCAGCGTTGACCTTTCGCGGCCGGTATCGGTGACGATTTGCGTCGTGCGGCCTAGCTTGAAAATTGCTCTGTTCAGGCCAACGCCATATGCACCTATGCCGTGATCGTGGCCCATGCGCTTGCCGAAACGAAGCACATCGGATTGCAGCTGCTTTACGGAAATGCCGCCCGCGTTATCTTTGATTTTTAGTCCTGTGCCGCCCAACGTTAGAGCGATTTCCCAGCCGTGATAATTGTCATGCACATCTTCAGGCGGAGCGCGTTTCGCATGGTCGCGCACTGCATCAACCGCATTGTCGATCAAATCTAAAATGCAGGCTTCAACACTCGCGTCTTTTGTAAGGCCGCTTACCACGACATCTTTAGTCGGGCTTGTATCGACCGGAAAAGCCCTGCCCGCCGCGCGCATTTGTAAGTCCCCTCTAGCTTAAGACAGCTAAAGGCTGGACCATTCCGGCAGGTCATGCAAGGGATGCGTGCAGTCTGCGGCCAATTCTCGCCAGCAACCCTTGGGCGACGGCGGGCGATACGCTGTTACCGAGCATTCTAAAGCTATGCCATTTCGTCGGATGAAACACGAACCAGTCCGGGAAGCCCTGCATCCGCGCTGCCTCACGAACTGTTATCACCCGCCCCTTGCCCGGATGTAGGGGCCGCACGGCTTGGAAGGCCCCTTTCTCCATGCCTGTGCCGGCGCGTAGTGTGGGACACAGACCGTCCCATTCTAGGCGATAGGATTTGCTGATCGGGTCACTTTTGCCGCCCGCGATGACTGCATAACGCCTAGCGATCTTTTTGCTGTGCCGAGTAGCCGCCATGCCAGAAATGAAACCGGCATCGTGCATTTCAATTGCCTCATTCCAGCCGAGTCCCTTTCGGGGATTCTTACGAAGACGCTTCGCGTATTCTGAGAGCCGCGATTGAGCCCTCGCGGGATACTTAGTCCAATCAAATTCAATTTCAGAATTGCCGCCGGCCTGTCTCGGCGACGGCAGATCCGAAATGGCCTCGCGCACTGTTGCTAATCGCGATGGCGGTCTTGGTTGCAATTTTTTGTGTGTCAGTTCGTCCACCTCGTTCGGATCATACCCGATAACGACTACGCGACGGCGACTTGTGGCGGCCCCGAAATGAGATGCAGTGACGATCATCGGCTCTAAGACGCAGTATCGGCCCGGAACATTCTCTAGCGCGTCGGTTAGAAGATGAATGTGGTCGGCATCGAGTAAGCCTCCCACATTCTCCATTACAAAAAATTTCGGCCTGAGGATCGTTATCTGTCGAAAGAAATGGTGCAATAGGGTGTTGCGCGGATCGTTCTTTCGCCGCCTGCCTATCCAGCTGAAGCCCTGACAAGGTGGTCCGCCAATCACGCCATCCGGCCGGGCCTTTCCAATAAGATGCCGCCACGCGCCGGAATCTAGATCGATGATGCTGGCCTGGACGGCGCGTGCGCCGGGAAAATTTTTTCGGTAGGCCGATTGCAACGTCGCATCTATGTCGATTGCGGCCAGCGAATGAAATCCGGCAAGCTCCGCACCGAGGCTAAAGCCGCCGCAACCCGAAAACAAATCCACTATCGTCGGGTTGCCCGCCATTCCATCCGCCCGAAGCTGCCCTCGGCCGAAGAATGGCGGGTTTTGTCAAGTTTGTCGACCGGGTAACTTACGGTTTTTCGCGAGTGTGGATTTTTCGCCACTTTTAGGCGACTTGGGCGGGACTAGCTTTCTAAACGCCTCCTCGAACCGACGCCCGCTTTCATCGGCCTCCAGCCGCCGAGCGGTTTCGATAAACCGCTCGGACTGCTCTTTGTCAGTGTTGCTTCGGCCTCTTTTTCTTGGTGAGGCCTTTGGGCGCGGGGCCATAAGTCAATAATCCGCTAGTGAGGCGTCTTATAGGTGAGGCGCTTCCCGACGATCCCCTTCACCAATTGATCGGTGCGGGCGGCGTCGCCGATACCAAGCGCAACGCGGTTATTATAGCGGAAATCGAACTCGGCAAGATAGCGGTGAAGGTGCTTCTCCGCACAGTGTTGATAGGTGCCCTTCATTCCGCGCTTGAACACGGAAAAGTACCCTTCGACGCTGTTAGTGGTTACGTCGCCTCGCACATATTCCTTAGCCTTGTGCTTCACGGTTTCATGTTGGGCGAAATGCCACGGCACGATGTTGTAAATCGGGCTTTCGTCAGTATGGACATGTGCTTCTTTGGCGACGTTCTCGCGCATGATCTTGCTGACGGTGTTCTGGTCGGCTTGCGCAACATGGAAGGTCCGGGCTTTGCCGCCGCGCTCCACAAGAGCCAGCACGGCGCGATAAGCCGGCCGACGGATGCCGGCGCGCTTGCCGGTTGCTTTTTTGCGCGGATCGCGCGGCATGATTTCGTCCCGCGGAATCATACCGAAGTAGGTTTCGTCGGTTTCGACAACCTTGCCGGCGCCACCTAGCGGCTCAATTCCGACGACCTTCATTGCCTCTCGGATTCGATGGCCGATGAACCACCCGGTTTTGAGGGTGCATTTTAGGGTCCGCGCCAGTTGATTCGCGCTGATGCCCTTCTTGCTGGAGGACAAAAGAAACATCGCCTGTAGCCAATGCCGAAGCGGCACATGCGAGGACTCGAAGACGGTCCCCACCTTCACGGTGAAGGGTTTGCGGCACTGGTAGCACTTGTAAGTGCCGATGCGGGTGCTCTTGCCGCCCATTTTGGAAATGCGGTCGACGCCCCCGCAATGAGGGCAAATCGGGCCGTTCGGCCATACCCGCTGCTCTACGAACTCGTAGGCCGCGGATTCATCATGAAAATGGCGGTCGGAAAGGACGGATTCCATGGCTAACTCCTTATGGAATCAGCCTATCCGGAAAATATGGGTACGTCAAGTATAATATGCCGGGGCGATTCTTGTTGGCAATCACCGGGAGTGAGTGCTAAAAAATCTTCAGGCGCCCCTTGCGGGCCGAAAATCAGGTCCCTATCTCGCCGCCAAGCGGTCAGGCAGGGAACCGCACGGGGCCGCTGCACCTTCAATTTTTCCACGTCTGTACAATAGCTTAGGAGGACACCATGAAGTTTCGTCCGCTTCACGACCGCGTCGTCGTCAAGCGCATCGATGCCGAGGAGAAGTCGGCCGGCGGCATCATCATTCCGGACACCGCCAAGGAGAAGCCGTCGCAGGGCGAGGTCATCGCCGTCGGCCCGGGCGGCCGCGACGAGAACGGCAAGCTCATCCCGATCGACATCAAGGTCGGCGACCGCGTGCTGTTCGGCAAATGGTCGGGCACCGAGGTCAAGATCGACGGCCAGGAGCTCCTGATCATGAAGGAGTCCGACATCATGGGCGTGCTCGACGAGCCGGTGGCCAGGAAGAAGGCCGCGTAACCCCCCTTTGTTCGTCATGGCCGGGCTTGACCCGGCCATCCATAGAGCCGGGTCGGCTGCGTGGATCACCGGGTCAAGCCCGGTGATGACGAGGGAACAGCAAGCGTTATTGAGGAGAAGTCCAAAATGGCTGCCAAGGAAGTCAAATTCTCGGTCGACGCGCGCGACAGAATGCTGCGCGGCGTCGATATTCTCGCCAATGCCGTGAAGGTGACGCTCGGCCCCAAGGGCCGCAACGTCGTGCTCGACAAGAGCTTCGGCGCCCCGCGCATCACCAAGGACGGCGTCACCGTCGCCAAGGAAATCGAGCTTGAGGACAAGTTCGAGAACATGGGCGCCCAGATGGTGCGCG
>Ga0209060_10000507_pt1 | contig 68950 bp, 68 predicted proteins | sample Coa_R1_8_FD_187155 | JGI IMG/M metagenome (GOLD analysis project Ga0209060, IMG submission 187155) | Surface soil microbial communities from Centralia Pennsylvania, which are recovering from an underground coalmine fire - Coalmine... | ecosystem: Environmental > Terrestrial > Soil >... | reverse complement strand
AAGCGTCGTCCTCATCCAGACCGGCGGCGCAGCCGTCCACCAACTCCGTGACTACAGCGGCCTCGAAACCATGCTGGCCTCGCTCCTCGGCAACCCGCCAAACCAAGTCTCCATCGTCAACTTCGACAGCAAACCCGAGGCCGCCTCACCCTTCACATCCGACATCGCCCAGTGGACTGACGCCATCAACCATCCCGACCCCGGCGACTCCGGCGCCGCCATCATGGACAGTCTCAAATTCGCCCTCGACCTTCTAAGCCATCAGCCCCCCACCAACCGCCGCGCCATCCTGCTCCTCTCTCAACCTCACGACGTCGGCAGCAAAACCACCGCCAAAGAGATCCTTCGCATCACCGGAGAGACCAACACCGCCATCTACACCCTTACCTTCTCCCCCACCAAGACCACCCTCAAGGACTCACTCAAAGAAAGCCCCCACGGCAACCCACCCATTCAAGTTGGCAATGGATCCTACGTGGCCTACTTCGATCTCACCGAACCGATGCTGATGATCGTCGACGCCATGCGCAAAAACGTATCGGCAGAACTAGCCACCCTCTCAGGAGGAGAAGCAGCCCGCTACGACAACCAACACCAACTAGACGATCAACTCGGCATCCTCGCCGACCACCTGCGCAACCGATACATGCTCAGCTTCGCTCCCACGTCCGCGCAACCAGGCTTCCACGCTCTCCACGTCAGCCTGCTCAGCCATCCGGATTTCACCGTCTCCGCCAGAACCAGCTACTGGCTAAACAATCCTTCCGATCGCTAGCCCAAGTCAGGTTAGGACATTTGATTACGCAAAAACGACGCCCACGCAGGTACTGACTCGAAGAGTTCAATCCCGTTTATTCGCTTTACAGCCACTTTGACAAAGCCATCCGACGTCGAGTTATCAAGAATCACCGCTTCATCTGCAATGGCCAAGGCCTCGGCAGCGTTGGCAAGGCTTCGAGGATACCGGCGGCGTTGATCCTCGTCCGGCACATCGTGTCCGCCCTTGGCGACGCGAGACCGAACCCGCTGCAAATTGATTGAGACATCAGTCGTCCCGATATAAATCAGCACAACGAGATACCCCTGAACTTTCGCCCTGGTCATCATTCGCAGATAAGTATGTCCCGAGAGCGTCGTCTCCACCGTAAAACTCTGGCCAGAAGCAAGAAGCCTCTCCGCCATGAGCAAAACTTCGCGTCCCGCATCGATAGCCGACCCAGTGTTTGCACCCGTCGATTGCAGAGAGCGAGCAATCGCATCTGGGTCTAAGACTGGATTTTCTTGAAATTCTTCTCTCGCCCACCGCGTGAGAGTTGTCTTACCACATCCATTGGCCCCGGCTACAACTGTGAAAGTTGGCATCTAGCTCGCTTTTGTTTTAGGAACTGGAGTCTCTTTCTTCTCGGCTGCCTTCCATTCGAGGATCTTCCTCTCAATGGCAATGCCTTCCCGGCCGAGTTCTACAAGCCGGTCTGCGAGTTTACCGATATCTCGTTTCATACCAACAATCCTACTCCCCGCTCTCACCCTCATCAATCTCTTCATCGGACTCTTCCACCGCCAAATCCACCGCTACCAACCCTCGCCCCCGCTCCACCAGCACCTGAATCCTCCCTTCCGCAGCCTCCAGCTCCTTCTTGCAAGCCTCAGACAGCTTCACCCCTTCTTCAAACAGCCGCACCGACTCATCGAGCGACAACTCCCCCCGCTCCAGCCGTTCCACCACACCCTCCAACGCCGTCAACTGCTCTTCAAAACTAGCCATGCTTCCGCCTCAAACTCTCAGTAACCGAAACCTAAACCAACCCAAGCACCTGAGCAGCAGCCGGAAACTTCCCAAACGGCGCACTCACCTGAACTCCCTGCACCATCGGTCTCGCCTCTTCCAGCATCTCCTGAGCAATCTTCACGCCCTCAGCCTTAGCCGCATCAGGAGAAGTCGCCGCAGCCATCCTCGCCATAATCGACTCCGGCATACTCACCCGCAGATCGTTCTTCATAAACTCCGCATTCCGCAAACTCGTCAGCGGCCAAATCCCCGCGATCACCGGAATCCGGAACCCTTCAATCCTCTTCAGAAACTCCTCGAGCACGCGCATATCGAACACCGGCTGCGTAATCGCATACTCCGCGCCCGCCTCGACCTTATACGCGAACCGCCGAACCTCCTGATCGATATCCGGCACCCCAGGATTCGCAGCCACGGCAATCGTGAAACCCGTCGATCCGCCAATCGAGTTCTTTCCGATATCCAGCCCGCAGTTCAAATTCCGAACCACATTCACCAGCCCAATCGCGTCGACATCGAAAACCGCCGTAGCATCCGGATAATTCCCCAGCTTCGGAGGATCACCCGTCAGGCACAAAATATTCTTCAACCCAATCGAAGAAGCCCCCAGCAGGTCGCTCTGAATGCTCAACACATTCCTGTCCCGGCACGTGTAATGCAGCACCGTCTCGATCCCCACATGCTGCTGAATCTGCACACACAAACTCTGCGCGCTCATCCTCGCACTCGCACGCGGCGAGTCCGGCACATTGATCGCGTCCACGCCCAGCCTGTGCAGATAAGCCGCGCCATCCAGCTCCTTGCTGCAGTCGATCCCCTTCGGCGGCACAATCTCCACCAGCCGCACAAACTCGCCCCGCGCGACCATCGATCCAATCTTCGACCGCTGCGCCAGCGGCGGAGGAGCAACCTTGTTCTTCACCTCAGCCGTAGCCGTCTTGTCCGCGCTCGTCTTCTCCATCACCTGAGCGCCCGTCTCCATCGCATCCATCGCGCGCAGCGAACTCTTCATCGCCCGTATATAGCTCGGAGTCGTCCCGCAACATCCACCCACAAAGCTCGCGCCCGCCTTCACCAGCTTGCGCGTAAAGCTCGCCATGTACTCCGGCGAAGTCAAATAAATCGTCCGCCCTTCCACCGCCCGCGGAATCCCTGCATTCGGCATCGCCGCCAGCGGCAGCGTCGTCAAAGGCCGCATCCGCTCGATCACACTCAGCACCGTAGCCGGCCCCGCGCTGCAATTGCAACCAATCGCATCCGCACCCCACGCCGTCAGCTTCGTCGCCGCCGTCTCAGCCGAAGCACCATCCAGACAATTCCCATCCTCATCGACGGTCATCATCACAATCACCGGCACCTCAGGAGCCACACTCCGAGCCGCACGAATCGCCTGCTCCGCCTCCACCAGCGAAGTCAGCGTTTCAATCACAAGCAAATCCACCCCAACCCCTGGCCCACCCTCAACCATCGCGCTGATCTGCTCCGCAAACGCCTCCCGAGCCTCATCCAGCCCCACCTTGCCCAGCGGCTCCAGCCTCACACCCAACGGCCCAATCGACCCCGCCACAAAGGCCTCGCTGGCCTGCTTCTCGCGGATCTGTTCCACACATTGCCGCGCCAGCTTCACACCAGCAACATTGATCTCTCGAACCTTATCCCCAAACCCAAAGTGCTCCAGCCGAAACCGATTCGCCCCAAACGTATTGGTTTCAATCACCTCCGCACCGGCCTGCAGATACTCCGAATGGACCTCGCGCACCATCTCCGGCTGCGACAGGTTCAACTCGTCATAGCACCGATTGATGAAAATGCCCCGCGCATACAGCATCGTGCCCATCGCGCCATCGCACAGCACCGTCGAACCGCTAAACAGCCTTGCAACGCCCACAGGACTTACCTTCTCGTTCGTTAGAACCTCTGCCATCATCGTCTCCGGTCTATTCCTCCCATCCTAAGCCACCACCCCAACCCGCTCCAAACCTTGATCCTTGCGGATCGCTACCCAAACCGCCGCCACCGCGTCCTTTGTTATACTCAGCGTTATAGCAGTGGCCGCAGATCATGCCGCAGCGCTCAGGTTTGGAGTCCTTACCGTTGAAGAATCGTAGTCCCCTCAGCCAGTCTTTTTGTGCCCAGATCCTCTGCGGCCTCCTGATCGCCGTCGCTACCATAGGGCTCGCCGCGTGCAATAGCAACGACTACTACAAGTTCCCCCAATTCACCTTCGCCAACCGGCCCATCCCGCCCAGCAAGCTGGCGAACCGTGTCATGGTCGCAGTCACGGTCAACGGCTCCCAGGGAAGCCTGCAGATCCTCGATAGCCTGCGCGATATCCGCAGCAACGTTCAGAACACCATCCCCAGCTTCTCCATCTCGGGCTTCGGCGCTGGTTTTCCGAACATGATCTTCAACTTCCCCGAGCAGGTTCTCGGCTACGTCTACTCCAACTCCGACGGCAGCCTCAACAAAATCGACTACAGCAAGGAAGCCGCCAGCGGTTCAGCCGGAACCTTCCCCACCTCCACTTCACTCGCCATCCCCACCTCCTTCGCCCATATCTATGCTGCTGAAGCAGGCACCGGCATCCTGGGCGTCCTCGATAACACCACCGGCAAGAGCTACGGCCTCAATCTCCCCAACGTCTATCGGGTAGCCGTCAATCAGGGTGACACCGTCGTTCTGGCGATGGTCCGCAACTCCGACACCCTCTACCGCCTCATCAAGCTCAACGCCAATCAGGCTGCCCCATCTGGCGCCGTGGACTGCCAGCCCGTCACGCTCCCCGTCTACTGCGTCGTTCCCGTCCCCGACAGCCCGACCAAGCCCAGCCTCGACCGCCCCATCGGTGTCTACTTCTCCCTCGACGGCTCCCTGGCCTACGTCCTCAACTGCGGTCCCGAGTGCGGTGGTAAAACCGCCGGCGTCACTCTCCTCCAGCAGGGCGCGCTCACCATCGACGTCAACACCCCGCCCTTCCCCAACTCGGTCAACACCAGCGTGGCCATCCCCGGCGGCGTCACGACCTCTCTCTCTGACGGCACCACGCTCTATCTAGCCGGACAACAGCTTCAACCAGACGGCCTCTGGGCCGGACGCCTCACCCTGCTCAACATGAGCACCCTCACCCCCAGCGCCCCCGTCTCCATCTCCGACGGCAACCACACCAAGATGCTCTTCGCCGATGACAACACCCTCTGGATCGGCTCTCAATTCTGCGCCACCGGCGAGCGCGCCAAGTTAGGCCAGAACTACAACTGCCTCACCAGCTACAACCTCGGCACCGGCGCCGCATCCATCGTTCCCGCCGTCAACCCGCAGGACCCCAACTCCGCGGTACCCTTTCCCAACGCCAACCAGAACCAGTGGTACTTAGGCGATCTCACCGGCCTCTGCTGGGTCGAAGGCCTCCACAAGGTCTACACCGCCTACGGTGGACAGGTCCACGCCTTCAACACCACCGACCTCTCCGAGATCAACAACCAATTCATTATCATCCAGGGCACAGCTCTCGACGTAGCCTACATGGACGCCGCCACCAACGCCGCTAACTAGCTAGTCGGCGAGTTAGCTGGCCAGCGCCTATCACTCTTTCGCTGACTAGCTAACTCGCTGACCTGTTGACTCACCTCCTATGCTCGACATTCTCGCCATAGCTGCCCACCGTGACGATGTCGAGCAAACCTGCGGAGGCACCCTCCTCACGATGCACGCCCGAGGCTGGCGCACCGGCATCCTCGACCTCACCCAAGGCGAGTCCGGCACCCGGGGCACCGCAGCCGAGCGCCAGGCCGAAGCCAACGCCGCCGCCCGCATCCTCAACGTCACACACCGCGAAGCCCTCGACCTCCCCGACGGCAACGTCCAGAACACCCTCGAGAACCGCCTCAAGATCGCCGCCGTCCTCCGCCGCCTTCGCCCCCGCGTCGTCATCCTCCCCTACTGGCAAGGTCGCCACCCCGACCACTACACCACCGCCACCCTCGGCTATGAAGCCTGCTTCGTCAGCGGCCTCTCCAAAATCGAAACCCCAGGCGGCCACGCACCTCACCGGCCCTACAAGATCCTCTACGCCTCCCTCTACGCCGATGTCCGGCCCACCTTCGTCGTCGACATCACCCCATTCGTCGAGCAGCGCCTCCAGTCCCTCCTGGCCTATCGCTCCCAGTACGGACAGCAGTCCACCGGCACCGGCCTCTTCGTCCCCGAAGAAGACATCCGCGAGCGCACCTTCGCCACCGCCCGCCACTACGGCCTACTCGCCGGAGTCCGCTACGCCGAACCCTTCGTCCAAAAAGAAGTATCCCTCGCCGAAGACCTAATGCTTCTCCCCGTCCAATCCATCTGACCCCACCCTGATCTTTCCTGTTGTCATCCCGCAGGGATCTGCTCTTGCCATCCAGCCCCTAAGGCCTCCGCCTCTCCTCTAAAACCACCCCCAACTCCGCGATGCACTCTCGATGCATCTCCATCACCGGCTCGGCCACCATCACCTGGTTCTTCCCGCCTCGTTTCGCCTCATACAGCGCCGCATCCGAATGGTCCAGCAGACTCTGCCACGTCAGCCCGCACAGATCCGACGAAGCCACCCCCACGCTCGCGCTCACCTGCAGCGTCGCCCCCCGATACCGAATCACCAACTCCTCTACCTCCGCTCGCAGCCGCTCCGCGACCACCTGCGCCTCAGCAAGCTCCGCATCTGGCAGCAGCACGCAAAACTCATCTCCGCCCATCCGCGCCACCGAGTCATGCCCCCGCACCGTCTCCTGCACCACACTCGCCACCGACTGCAGCACCACATCGCCACACCCGTGACCGGCCCTGTCATTAATCTCCTTCATCCCATCCAGATCGATCATCAGCACCGCAAGCTTTCCCTTCGTTCGCCGGCATCGCTCGATCTCCCGTATCGCCACCCGCTTCAGCGCCCACCGGTTCAGCAAACCGGTCAGCTCATCCACCTGTGCCCTCCACTGCAACTCCACGCGAAGCTTCGCCGTAGCAAGAAACATGTACCCAAATGCAGTCGCCGCGCTCGTCACCAGGCAGGCAATGAGCCACAAAATATTCGTCTTCTGCAAAAGCGCCTGATACTCCGGCCGGCCAAAATGCGTCAGCACCAGCGCCCGCATAAACTGCACAACCGCATACACCGACAGCGCCACTCCCGTCAGCCATCCCGCCAGCCCAACGTCGTCTCCCGAGAACCGGAAGACCACCGCCGCAATCACTCCAAACTGCATCGCCAGCGTCAGGTAGAGCAGAATCTCCAGCAACGGAGTCTCCACCGGATGCAGTACCACCATCACCACCCCAGCCGTGAGTGCGGCCACCAGACTGTATTGCACCCCTTTCAGCATCGGCCCGCGTTCCAGCAGGTCCGCGAAGCTCCGGTGCAGCATCATCAGTCCAGTCACCGAAAACAATCCCGTTAAGGCATAGGACAACCCCGGCGGCCCCACATGCAGCCACAAGCTTCCCGTCGCCAGCATCGCAGCGCCACTGCACAGGTTCGCCCCCGCAAACCACATCGCCCCCTTCGTCCCGCCGATGATCCGCGCATTCACCAGCATCACTGCTGCGTACAGCGCGAACAGCAAAACGTTCGCCAGCAGCAGAACACGAGCGTCCATCACCTCAGTCCAGTCCGGGAGCGTAGACGCGTTCTCGACGTCACCCCACAACACGATCAATGCATTTCCGGCTGCCCCCACCGTATGCGCCGTCCACCACAGAAAAGGACCCGGTACTCCACCAGCAACCGCGGTCACCATGCGCCGTCTCCTCGAAAGACCAACTCTCCCATCAAGTCAAAGACGTGTAAACATCTGTACCAAACTTATGTTCCTCAATTGTTAACGGCCCACCAGCGAAACGCGCCCTCCTTTTGGATCCCTGTTACTCTTTGGAGCTACAAATCTATACCTTTCAGCTTCTTCCGCACGAATCCCACGACCTCTTCCGTCACATACATCGGAGGCCGCATCGCCAGTACCGGAGTCCCCTGCACCAGCTTCAACGAAACCCCCTTCCACTCCGGCCTTCCCAGCACGCCCTCCGGAACCAGCACAGCATCCGCCCGATCCAGATACAGCCGCGCCGAATCCTTGAAGTCCGCCACCTCCGGATCTAGCACACTGAGATAGAGATCAGGCCGCAAAAACCGCATAATGCTGTTCGACTCGATCACCGCATTCTCTGCCTTCTCGATCTCTTTACGTATACGAGGCATCGCCTCCGCCAGATCTCCCGTCCGCGTCCTCACCCACAACGACCGCACCGCCCCCGCCGCCAGAAACCGCCCCGAATCCGTCCCCGCATCTCCCCCAACCCGCTCTTCACTCACCGCGATCGTATGTTCCGCCGTCTCGCAATCACAAGGCTCGCCATTCGCCGAGCACATCCCATGCCCAAACTGCGTCACCTTGAATGCCGTCCACCGCATCTCCGGCATCGCGCGGATCAGCCCCTCCACCACGCTCGTCTTTCCCACGTTCCGTGAGTGCCCGCCAACCACCACAATGGCCATCTTCTACACCACCAAAAACCACATCAAAACCACGCTTGCCACACATTTTTCCAGCAACAAACCAGCGTTTTTCCCAGAAAATTAGCGTTTTTTCAGCCGAGCCAGGTCCCTTAAATATTCCTTCAAAGGACGCGCCGGCCGACCCCAGAAAACCTCCCCCGGCCCATGCATCTTCTTCCCACTCAAAACCCCAGCCCCACCCCCCAGAATCACGCCTTTCCCCACCGTAGCATGCTCCCCAATCCCAACCTGCCCCCCCAGCACAGCCCCATCCTCCACCACACTCGACCCCGAAATCCCCGTCTGTGCCGCAATCACAACATTCTTTCCTATCAGGCAGTTATGCCCAATATGCACCAGATTATCGATCTTCGTCCCCCGCCCAATCCGCGTCTCCCCCAGAGCCCCGCGATCGATCGTCGTATTAGCCCCAATCTCAACATCGTCCTCCACCACCAGCCGCCCCTGCTGCGGAAACAACACATACTCTCCCGTCTCTGCACTCCGCGCATACCCAAACCCCGTAGCCCCCAAAACAGCCCCAGCCTGCACCACAACCCGATCCCCAATCACCGTACCAGGATAGATCGTCACTCCAGCTAAGACATTGCAATCATTACCGATAACCACCCCACCCCCCAACACCACCCGAGGTCCAACCCAAGTCCCCTGGCCAATCTTCACACCCTCCCCCAACACCGCCGTAGGATGCACCCCCGCCACAAACCCCTTACCAGCAAGCCGCTGCGCCACCACCGCAAACGCATACCGAGGATCAGCCACCCAAACAATCCGCGGATCAGCCGGCAGCTCCCAAAGCTCCACCTTATTGCTCACCAAAATCGCTCCAGCCTTCGACTCCAGCGCCGCAACCAGCATCGTCTGATCCATCGCAAACACCAGCGAATCCGCGGTCGCCCCATCGATCCCCGACACCCGAGTAATCTCCGCCTCACCCGCCGGAGCCTTCGCCCCAACCCACCCTGCGATCTCGCTCACCTTAGCCATCAATAAATCCTCTCGTCCCCATCCGGCCGCGTCTTCCAGCGCCGATGCATCCACAACCACTGCTCAGGATACCGCCGAACATACTGCTCAATAATCGCCGTAAAACAAGCTGTATTCGTCACCGCATCGCGCTCGGCATCGCCAGTATGGACAACCTCCAACTCCTCGCCAAACCGCAGCACATACTTCTTCTCACCCTCATCCCACAACAAAAAACCCGGAACCACCGCCGCCCCCGTCTTCGCCGCCACCCGCGCCATCCCCGAAGCCGTACAAGCCATCACCCCAAAAAAAGGCACAAACACTCCCTGCGGCGGAGTCATATTCGTATCCATCAAAAACCCAACCGTCTGCCCCGCCCGCATCGCCGCAATCAACCCCCGCGCAAAATCATCCTTATGGATCACCCGATTCCCATGCATACAGCGAACCCTGTTCACAAACGCATCCACCAGCGGATTATCCAGCCGCCGTATCACCATCGCCATCGGATATCCCATCAGCGAGTGATAAAAGCTAGACAGTTCCCAAGCCCCCAGATGCCCCGTCAGCACCAGAACACCCTTCCCCTTGTCCCGCGCCCGCAAATAATTCTCCAACCCCTCATACCGGATAAACCGGCTCGCCCTCTCCGCCGTATACCCCGGCATCAGGCAGAACTCCGCCAGCAGATACCCCAAATTCCTGTAAACCGCCCGCAGCGTCTTCTCTCGCTCGGCCTCCTCTCTCTCAGGAAACGCCAGCGCAAGATTCCGCAGCCCCACCCGCCGCAACCGCCCTAACAAACGAAACGCAATCCACCCAATCGCCGCCCCGATCCCGCGCGCCACACTCCGAGGCAGCATCCTCAGCAGATGAACAAAGACCCAGACAAAAGCAAACTCCACCGTCTCGCGGAGGTTCACTTTTTCCTTCGGCAGATCCTTCTGGGTAGCTTCGCTCAAGCCTCAAGTCTAACGGCTTCCATCACCATGCCCAAACACAAGAAGAGGCGACCAGAATCGATCGCCCCTCCACAAACTCAAAGCTAAATCAAACATGCAAATCTTAGTGACTTTCCTTCGCCCTCACGAAGTACTTTGCCACCGTCCGCACGAACGGCTCTCCCTCTGGCGGCGTGGGATGTTGCCCCTTCAAGATAGTTTCAAACGGAACATTATCGCCATACAACGTCCGCGTATCATCCTGGTTCTGCGACAACACAGTCCCATCAAGATCGATACCCGCAAACAGACCCTTGCTGCGCGAGTAAGTCAGAAACTCAGCATTCAGCTTCCAGTCCGTACCAGCCTGAGCATTACGCCCAACCGGCCCAGCCGAAGCCGCAGCATCCGCACCGATCTTAAATTTGTTCTTCAGCATCGCCTGAAGTCCCTGATCGTTCATCGCAATCAGAACCAGGTCGGTTGCCTGCCCACCAATCTGAAATCCGAAGCTCCCGCCTTCCAACTGCACCAATACCGGCGCGCTCCAGCCCCTCGGCGTGCGGCAGGTCGCGGCACCCTGACCATATTGCGCACCAACCACGAATGCAGCTTTCTTGAAGCTCGGAATCACAACCACGCATGAAGCTCCCGCAAGAATCTCGCCAGGAATCCCCTTATCCGGGGCCGACATGATCTGGCTGATTACTGTACCAGCATCTTGCAACCGGCCAGCAATCTTCGCCTTATCGCCCGCCGCAAACGCACTCATGGAACTTGCTACAAGCGCAACTCCCGTTACAATCACAGATAATTTCCTCATGTTTTTTCACCTTTGGTGTCTTCATTTTTCCAGCTAAAGAACTGGGAAAGCGTCTACAACCCGCTTATTTCCAACATGATATGAGATGTAACCCTGAAAAGAGAAGTTGTACGCGGCGGATGGAAACCTGACAAATTAAAAAAAATGGGGGTTGTAGAGATAGTGCCTGGTTCCCCAGACGCGCTCTCTACAACCCCTCTCCCAGGTCTGTGTTGCTTACTCACAACTCTGCATCACAATTCTCTGTCCCACAACGGTACAGAGGTATGTAGACCTTTGAGCGGTTTCTATTAATAAACTAGTTACTAATAGACAAACACGTAACTCATTGCTGCGTAAAGAGATTTCGACTCACAGCTTGCATCGTCAGTGCAATACGGTTCGTTACCCCGACCTTCCGCATCAACCTTCCGACATGCGCTTTCACCGTGGCTTCATCAATGCCCAGTGCACTGGCAATCTCCCGATTCGGACTTCCCGCCACCAGCAACCGGAGCACCTGCCCCTCACGCTCAGTAAACCGTGGCTCACCAACCGGCCCCTGCCCATCCCCACCAGAGGATGCCTCCAGCAACCGCGCCAGCACCTTCCTGGGAGCCCATACCGACCCATCCTGTACAATCTCGATCGCCAGCCGTATCTCGCTCTCCTTCGCCCCATGGGTCAGATAGCCCTTCGCACCCGCGCCAATGATCTTCTGGATGTACTCGTGATCGTTCTCCAACCCGATCACAACGAGCCGCAGATGCGGACGCGACCGCCGAAACGTAGCCAGCAACTCAAGGATATGATCCGCGCACGTCGCATCGATCAGGATCAGCGAGACCCCCGACGCATCCAGCGCACCCGGCACCGACAGCGGAATGACATCCGCCTTCAATCCCTCAGCAAAGATCGCCTGCAATCCCATAATGCGCAGCGGGTCCGTAGCAATCAACCCCATCCGCAGACGGTCGTGTGGCAGTGTCTCTTTCATGGCCATTGCGGCGTCCTTGCGCCGTCGGTCAATCAGTAGGCAGTTTGAAAATCCAATAAAACAGTTGGCCTAAAGCTTCGGCAGAACGATTCCCTGCTGATTCTGATACTTTCCTTTGCGGTCTGCGTAACTAACTTCGCAAACCTCATCCGACTGGAAGAACAGTATCTGGCACAGCCCTTCGTTCGCATAAATCCGCGCCGGCAACGGTGTCGTGTTCGAGATCTCCAACGTCACAAACCCTTCCCACTCCGGCTCGAACGGCGTCACATTCACGATGATGCCACACCGCGCATACGTCGATTTTCCCACGCAGATCGTCAGTACATCTCTGGGAATCTTGAAATACTCAATCGACCGTGCCAGTGCAAACGAGTTCGGCGGCACAATCACGCTCGGCGCCTGCACAGAAACAAACGAGCGCTCATCAAACGCCTTTGGGTCGATAATCGCACTATTCACGTTCGTAAAAATCTTGAATTCATCGGAAACCCGCAGGTCATACCCGTAAGACGACAGTCCATACGAAATCACCCCGTCTTTCACCTGTTTCTCACTAAACGGGGCGATCATTCCATGCTCAATCGCCTGCTGCCGAATCCAACGGTCACTTTTAATGGCCACTCGTTTTGCTTCCCTTCCTCTTCTATTTCATGGTCTCAACTGTCGCAAAAGCAGGGCAAATTGGTCGCCGTACAACCCTTTTCCCGTTGCCTCATTAGATTCTTCATCTTACGGTAGCGTTCTGGCGTTGACAATCTCCGTGCGAGTTTCTAACATCACCGTACTAAACCCAGGTCGGAAGTACCCCGTTTCACACAAATTACAGCCCAAGGACGGCGCCCCAAATGATTAAGCAGGATTTGATACAAAGGGTGGTTGAGCGAACTGGCCTGCCAAGGACGAAAGCAGAGGCCGCCGTGGACGCAATCTTCGAGAGCATGAAAGCTACTCTCGTCGCTGGCGACCGCATCGAGCTCCGCGGCTTTGGCGTCTTCACCGTCAAGCCAAGGAAAACCGGCATCGGCCGCAATCCAAGAACAGGCGCCGAAGTCACGATCGCTCCTGGCAAAGCGGTCCGCTTCAAGCCCGGCAAAGAGCTGCATCTGCTCAACTAAGCGCCGCGAAGCGACTCCTGCTTCATCACATCAGGTGAACTGCATCCACGTCCACCACCAGGTTCCGTCGTGGAATTCCTTGCGCGTCGGCAAACCGAAGCATCGCGCGCAAAGCCTCCCCCAGCACCTGTCTTCGCTCAGCCTTCAGCACAAAGTGATACCTGTAAATTCGCTTCAACCGCACAATCGGCGCAGCCGCAGGCCCCAGTACCCGCACCTTCTCCAACCGCGTCTGCTGAAACCACCGCCCCACCACACTTGACCACCCCGTAGCCTCCTCAAGCTTCTCGCTCTGGATCACCACATTCGCCAGCACAGCATAAGGCGGATAGTGCATCCACCGCCGATACTGAAGCTCCTTCGCCACGAATCCCGGATAATCATGCTGCGCCGCAAACTGAATCGCATAATGATCCGGATGATACGTCTGCACCAACACCTTCCCCGGCAGATCCCCGCGCCCTGCCCGGCCTGACACCTGCGTCAGCAGCTGAAACACTCTCTCCGCCGCGCGAAAATCCGGCAGCCCCAGCGCAAAGTCCGCGCCTACCACGCCCACCAGCGTCACTCCATGAATATCGTGGCCCTTCGCAATCATCTGCGTTCCCACTAGCAGATTGATCTCCCCCGCATGAAGCCGCGACAGCAGCCGCTCCATATCGCTGCGACCTCGCACCGTATCGCGATCCATCCTCCCAATCCGCGCCCCGGGAAACAGCTCCTGCAACCGCTCCTCTCCTTGCTGCGACCCCGCCCCCAAAAAATAAAGATGCTCGCTCTCACACTTCGGACAAGTCTTCGGCACCCCACGCCGAAACCCGCAGTAATGACACTCCAGCCGCTGCCCAACATGCGCATGCGCATCCGTCACCGGCTTGTGGTAAGTCATCGAGATCGCGCAGTTCTCACACTCAATCTTCCCGCCGCAACTTCTGCACATCACCACAAACGAATACCCGCGCCGATTCAGCAGAATAATCACCTGCTCGCCGCGATCCAGAGTAGCCTGCGTCTCTTCAATTAGCTTGCGCGAAAAAATCTGCTCCTGCCCCGTCTCCTTGAACTCATTGCGCATGTCCACCAGTTCCACCGCTGGCAACGGACGGTCCGCCACCCTCTGCCGCATCTCCACCCGCGCGTAACGGCCCTTCTCCGCATTCGACCAGCTCTCCAACGACGGCGTCGCCGACCCCAGCACCACCACTGCATCATTCAGCTTCGCCCGCATCACCGCCACATCGCGCCCGTGATACCGCGGAGTCTCCTCCTGCTTATAACTTCCGTCATGCTCCTCATCGACAATGATCAACCCCAGCTTCGCCACGGGAGCAAACACCGCCGACCGCGTCCCCACCACCACCCTCGCCTCACCCCGCCGAATCCTGTGCCACTGCTCAGCCCGCTCATCCGGCGTCAACTGAGAATGCAGCAGCGCCACCTCATCCCCAAACGCCGCCACCAACTGGCCCGTCATCGCCGGAGTCAGCCCAATCTCCGGAACCAGCAGCAGCGCACTCTTCCCCGCATCCAGAGCCCGCCGCATCGCCGCAAAATAAACCGTAGTCTTCCCCGATCCCGTCACTCCATACAGCAGATGCGGCGCAAACCCACTCTTCGCCATCGCCGCCGCAATCGTACTCAGAGCCTCCATCTGAGCCTCATTCAGCGCGTGCTCATGCGCATGCTTCTTCCCATGAGCACCCACCCCCCCCAGATGAAAATCCTCCGCCACTTCCTCAATCGCCACCAGCCCCCGTTTCACCAGAGTCCCCAGCGTAGATTCAGGCACCCCAGGCAAACTCCCCCGCAGATCCAGCACCCGCATCCGCCCCCCGACCGCCGCCAGTTCCGCCATCACCGCCAGCTGATTCTCATTCAGCCGAGGCAGCCGCTTCCCCACACCTGACGCCTGATACCCGATACCCGATACCTCATTCGCGACACCCTCTTCCCCTGCCTCATGCCCCACCAGCACAGCCACACGCTCCAGCCGCCGAGCATCCCGCTCCTCCGCCAACGCCTCCCTCGTCAGCCACTTCTTCCGAACCATCCCCTCCAGCAAACTCTTATTCGCCCCTGTAGCCGACCGCAACGCCGAAATCTTCGCCGCCTCCCCATCCTCCAAATAGTTCAGCACCGAATACTCGCGATTCTGCTCCTCCACACTCAGCTTCGACCGCCGCGAACTCCCCTTAGCCGCCCCCTCATACAGCACCCTTCGCCCTGCCTCGGCAATTCGATACACCACATGCCGCTTGACCTCCGCCCCCAACGGAAGCATCCCCCGCAACACCTCACCCAACGGAGCCACATAGTATGCCGCAATCCACCGCGCCAACTCCATCAACTCATCCGGCAGCAGCGCCGCATCATCCAGTACTTGCTGCACCGGCTTGATCTCAAAATCATCCTTAGGCGCATCCTCGTGCACCCGCACGACCACACCCATCAAACGCTGCCCACTAAAAGGCACCAGCACCCGAGCCCCCACCACCGGCACCACCCCATTCACCGCATAGGTAAACATCTGATCCAGAGGAACCGGCAAAGCAACGTCACAAAACAAAGGCATCCCACTAGCCTAATGCTTCCAAGCCATCCACCGCTCTGTGTGAATAGCTACCGTCAACTCCTCCGCAGCACCCACAACGATCCCGACACCACCATCCACGCCAACGCCGCCAGCCCCAGCGACACCCACGAGCTATGCCCCGGCAAAAATCCCCACAACACCAGCGCAAACGCCATCAGCCCCATCGCCCCCAAAGCCGCACCAAACGCATCGAGTGCCGCCGCCTCCCGACCCCGTAGTCTCCCGTCGCGTCCAATCTCTTTCTTCTTCCGCACCTCATGTTCCTCGATCAACGTCGCTCCCGCCGGAAAGATCGCCGGAAATGCCATAAACAGCCCTCCAATCACCGGCCCCCATCGTTTCGCGATCAGCCCCACCGCCATAGTCACCAATCCCCCCAGCATGAACCGCACCACATGCTCGTGGACCTTCGTATCTTTAAGCACTGAAAAATTAGCTTCGATCCTCATGCACTCACCGCAGCAGTACCCACCCCAATCCCAGCGAAATCCCCAGCCATATTGGCAGTAACGACAACGTCGTCCACGCCGCCGATCTCTTATACCGCATCAACACCAAACCCACCGCGTAGGCATACACACAAAATGCGATCGCCCCCAACACCATCGATCGCGCCTCCGTAGCCGCATACCCTTTACCTTGGCGAGCAATCGTCATCCCCACCGTCGCCAGCGCAATCGAAGGTGCCGCGCCAAACAAACCCGCAAAACTCTTGGGCCGCAACACATCACCCAACAACGCAAACGCGCTGATCACAACCCCACCGATCAGAAACCTCATCAACAGTTCTTCCATCCGTCGCTGACCACATCTGCTCGCAGCCTAAGCAGCCTTCTTCGCCTTCTTGATCAATCTCTCCGCTACTGCAATCTCCTTGTAGCCCAGCAGCTTGTATTTCTTGCCCTCCAACCGGTGGTAATTGACGAAGAAATCCTCCAATTCGCGCAAAAACTGTTTGGGCAAATCACTCAGCTTCCGCACGTTTTGATACATATGGTTAGCCTCGGCAATCGCGACCAGGCGATCATTGCGAATCCGCTTCTTGCCATCCACCTGCTCACCCTCGATGACGCCAATCAACCGCGAAGGCACCAGAACCCCGGGAAACGCCGGCTCATCCATCAACAGCAGCACATCAATCGGATCGCCGTCATCCGCCAGCGTCTTCGGAAGAAATCCAAAGTCATACGGAAACGTCATCCCCGCTGGCAACGCCTTCTTCAGCGCAAATATCTCCTGCTCCGGATCAAAGGAAAATTTATTTCGGCTGCCCTTAGGCGTCTCAACAATCACCTGCAACAAGCCCTTCTTCAGCACCGGCTCAAGCCGCGACGGATCTGCAAGTCCATACTTTTTCTTCGGCGCCATCACGCTCCTTTTATTACAGGACTGTTACAAATTTAGAGCCCACATTCCCATTCGAGGTTGCCATTCCCCTTCTGTACGTAAACGCACAAGCCAACGGAACCGTAACAAGACCAGTCTTAGCGAATTCTCCTGCGATACCCTGAACCTGCATCAGCATCGGTCTGCAAGCTCGACACGGGGTATACGTTCGCATGGATAACAAGGCGATTCCAGCAATCATCCTCCTGCTCCTTACTCTCGGCTGTAACGCGCCGCAACAAACTCCATCGCGTCCATCGAGTGTCGTCCAGCAAACGCAAGCCAAACCTGACTCCCTTTCCCCCACCACCTCCCAGAACTTCGACTACTACCTCCTCAATCTCTCCTGGTCGCCCGAGTTCTGCCACTCGCACCCTACCGCAGCCGAGTGCGCCCAGCACCCGGCCTTCGTCCTCCACGGCCTCTGGCCCCAGAACCTCAACGGCACCTACCCCCAGAACTGTTCCAACGCCCCCGGCCCTCGCGATCCCTCACAACACAGTGACATCTACCCCGACCCCGGACTTCTCAAGCACGAATGGCGGACCCATGGCACCTGCTCCGGCCTCTCCCCCGACGCCTTCTTCACCCTTGCAAGCACCGCCTTCCACAGCATCGTCATTCCGCCCGAGCTCACCCAGCTCACCCACCAGATCTCCATGCCACCCGAACAGATTCTCGCTCTCTTCACCGCCAGCAATCCGAATCTCTCCCGCGAAAACCTCGCCCTGAGCTGTGGCAACAACTACCTCACAGCCGTCGAAGTCTGCCTCGACAAAAGCCTCCACCCCACCACCTGCGGCCCCATCCGCTCCTGCCGAGCCAACACCGTCCGCATCCCACCCCCACAATAGTCTCTCCAGCATCCGTTAAGACCGTTGCCTTTTGCCATCCCGCAGGAATCCTGGCTGCTGTATTTGGGTGAAGCGCAGGGCTTTAGCCCTGCGAAAAAGCTCACGGAGCGAGAAAGGGGCTTTAGCCCCTGAGGCATGATTCCACGCTGGCGCCCAGAAACTTGTCAAGCCCGAAATCCTCCTATCCCATTACCAATCAACAATATCCAAGTGCCATATCGTTCCGTCCCACCCGCTATAATAGAAATAGAGCAATTCCAATGAGCAAAGTCCCGGCCCACCAGCCGGGGCTTTCTCTTTGCAATTGAGGTCTGACCGCAGTCCAGACTCAAATCTTTTATTTCGAATACTTTAGGACTTTCTAGTAGAGGGAGGGGGTACCAGATGAACGCCGTTGTACACAGAAACTAGCCCTTAGCCGGGGCCTTCAACCCCATCTCCTTCATTACCATCTGCAGATCTTTCCACGCCTCACCCTTCTGCCGGGGGTCCCGCAACAGAAACGCCGGATGATACGTCACCGCTAGCTTCGCCCCACGACACTGATGCCAGTGCCCTCGCAGCGAACTGAGCGACCGTTTCACCCCCAGCAGATACAAAGCCGCTGTAGCCCCCAGTGCCACAATGACCTGCGGCTGCACAACATCAATCTGCTTGAGCAGGAACTGCGAGCAGGTATTCGCCTCCACCGGCTCGGGGACCCGATTCTGCGGAGGCCTGCACTTCACAATATTGGCGATATAAACTTCCTCGCGCTTCAGCCCCATCGCCCCAATCATGTTGTTCAACAGTTGCCCGGCCTTCCCTACAAACGGCAGCCCCTGGACATCTTCATCGGCCCCCGGCCCCTCACCCACAAACATCAACCGGGCGTTCGGATCGCCATCGCCAAACACTATCGAACGCCGCCCCGCATACGCCAGCGGACACCGCGTACAGTCGCCGATCTCTTCTCGAATAGCAACAAGCGCACCAGCCTTCTCCCGGGCAGCCACACGGCTCTCAGGCACAGGTGCAAGATCATCGAAACTCACAAGCTTCGGAATCGCCGGCTCCAGATAATTTGTCTCGGCAGAAACAACTGGCGGAGTACTGACTTCTACAACCGCCGCAGATTCAACCACAGCAGGCCGCAGTTCTGCCGCCGCGCCCGCAACAACATCACCGATCGAACCGGCTATCTCTGTGGATTCCGCAGACTCCACAAAGACCGGCTCGCCCCGGCGATAAAACTCATAGATACCCATGTCGCGAAAGTACTCGACGTACGCCCGCAACTGCTCCACGTCACCAGCCATGGCTCTATCGTACCGCGATGGGATACCGCGATGAACTCGAGACTAGTGAACCGTGGGAATATCCAGCGTCGGCTCTGCTGGCCGCTCAGGAAGAACGAACTTCACATGCCCCTGCCTGATCTCGTCCTGCGCCACCCTGCAAGCCTTCATCGACTTGGCTACGATCAGTGGCGAAGCACCAGACTGCAACTGCCGGGCCCGTCGTGCTGCGCCTTTTACCAGGCTGTATTTGTTAAACATCGAGTTCTCGATCGTCATGTGTGACCCCCGTAGTCTGAATTTATAACTCAGCCCAGCCGAAAGCGCACTCACAAATCGCAGTGGATAAACAGTCTCTATCTTTCGAAAGTTTTCAAGGCCGCCAGCAGCTTCGGCGAAGCCGCATCCGTTCTGCAACTTGCCGCAAGCGCCTTTACCCCATCGGTGACCCCGCGCTCTGCCAGAACGATCGCCCGCATCTCCGCCACAGCCTCATCCAGAACATCGTTCACCAACGCATACTTGTAGTCCCACACCTGCTTCAACTCATTCCGCGCCTCAGCCAACCGCTTCTGAATCACGACCTCCGACGTCATGTTCTCGGCCTCGCTCCTGTTCCGCAGCCGCCTCTCCAGCACCTCCGGACTAGGTGGCACAATGAAGATCGACACCGCCTCCGGCATCTTCTTCATTACCTGTCCAGCACCCTGCACATCGATGTCCAGCAGCAGGTCTTTCCCGTGATCCTTCGCAATCCGCAGCGACGACCGAGCGGTACCATAGTAGTTCCCGAAGACCTCTGCCCACTCCAGGAAGTCCCCCTTCATTACCATCCGTTCAAACTCGTCGCGGGTCGTAAAGTGATACTCCCGCCCATCCTCTTCCGATCCCCGTCGTGCCCGAGTCGTATATGAGATCGAAAACTCCATCCCCTCCACCAGAGTCCGCAGCTGACTCACCAACGTCGATTTGCCCGAACCCGAGGGCGCCGAAATAATAAAAAGTATCCCTGCCATGCGTCCTTAGAAAACCTGCCTCGCCTGAATCTTCAGTGTACCCGCCGCACACCCACATCTACTCAATATTCTGGACCTGCTCCCGCGCCTTCTCGATCACAGCCTTCATCTCCAGCCCCAGCTCCGTGATCCGCAAACTATTCTCGCCGGTAGCCCCGCTAGTCTTCGACAACATCGTGTTAGCCTCGCGGTTCAACTCCTGCAACAGAAAATCCAGACGCTTACCCAGTTCCCCACCCTCATCCAGCAGCGCCACAAAGCGATCCACGTGCGTACGCAGTCGAACAATCTCCTCTTCAATATCACTCTTCTCTGCCAGTACCGAAGCCTCCGTCAGCACCCGCTCCTCATTCACCGAAACACCCTGCGTCAGTTCCACCAGTCGCGCCCGCAGCCGCTCAAACTGTGCCTCCCGCACACCATTCCGCAGCTCAGCCATCTCCTCCCCGAACGCCCGCAACCGCTGCATCGATGACCGCAAATCATCTCCCAGCGCAGCGCCCTCGAGCGCCCTGGCAGCATTCAGTTTCTCCACAAGAACAGGAATCTGCTCGATTACCGCTGCATCCAACTCCGGCGTCTCCCCCAACCCCACATTGGACTCCACACTCATTACCCCCGGAATCCGCAGCAAAGCGCTCAGATCTGGCTCACCTGCAATCCCATGAGCACTAGCCGCCTCACGAAACGCCTTCACATAAGCACCCAGCAAATCCGCATTCAGCTGAACCTCCGCGCTCACCCGTCGCTCCACCTGCAGCGTCACATCCACATGCCCCCGCCGCAACCCGTCCTTCAACAGTTTGCGAATCTGCGCCTCCAGACCATCGAAGTACGAAGGCATCCGGAAACTCAGATCCAGAAACCTATGATTCACACTCTTCATCGTCAGCGTAAAGCCCAACCCCTCACCGGCTGAACCCCGCACACTGGCAAATCCCGTCATCGAATAAATCTCGCTCACGCAATCCCCTCCACTGCCACCGCGCCCTCACCATTGCCCGCAACAACCGGAGCCGCATCGCTGAACTGCATATCATAAAGCCGCCGATAGGTCCCTGAGTGCCGCATCAGCTCTTCATGCGTCCCCATCTCACTAATCTGCCCATGCTCAATTACCGCAATACGCGTAGCCTTCCGCACCGTCGACAAACGGTGCGCAATCACAAACACCGTCCGGCCCTGCATCAAATTCGCCAGCGCCGCCTGTACATACTGCTCACTCTCGGTATCAAGTGCAGAAGTAGCCTCATCCAAAATCAATATCGGAGCATTCTTCAGAATCGCCCGAGCAATCGCCAGCCTCTGTCGTTCGCCCCCACTCAACCGAAGACCCTTCTCGCCAATCTTCGTGTTGTACCCATCCGGCATCCGTGAGATGAAGTCATGCGCCAGCGCCATCTGGGCCGCCTCCTGCACCCTGCTCAGCGGAACATCCGGCTGCCCATACGCAATATTGTTTCGCACAGTATCGTTGAACAGCACCGTCTCCTGCGTCACCTTGCCGATCTGCTTACGCAGTGAATCGATCGTCACATCCCGCAGGTCGAACCCATCAATCAAGATCCTGCCTTCATTTACATCAAAGAACCGCGGAATGAGATTCACCAGAGAAGATTTGCCCGCGCCACTCGGCCCCACCAGCGCAATCACCTCACCCGGATGCACCGTTAGATTAATTCCGCGCAGCACCTGCTTGGTCTCGCCCTCCTCACTCTCATACGCAAAACCAACGTTCTCAAATTCAATCCCTTTGCTGAAGCCCTTCAGCGCAAAGGCTCGCTTCTTCTCCTGAACATCATCCTGCGCATCCATGAACCGGAAGATATCTTCACTCGCACCCAGCGCCTGTTGAAAACTGTTATAGAACGCAGCAAACTTCCGCACCGGGTCATACAACGTAAATACTGCAATCAGAAAGGTGATAAACGATCCAGCCGTCATCTGCTTATGCTGAATACTCACCCGCCCCAGCAGCAGCAATAGCGCAATCGCCATCGACGCAATCAGATCCATCAATGGCGAACTGATCGCCTGCACTTTCACCGACTTCAAATTCGCATCGAACAGCCTTCGCGCGGCACGGCGAAAGCGGTTCATCTCCCACATCTCCATCCCGAACGCCTTCACAATTCGATTGCCGGTAATCGTCTCGTGAAGGATATTCTGAATCTCCGCCAGCTTATCCTGCCCCTTACGTGTCGTCTGCCGCACACCACGCCCAATGCGCCGAGCCGACAAAATCACTACCGGCAGAAACAGCAACAACACCCACGCCAGCTTCCCGCCGACGATGACGACCGCGATGGCCGTGAAGACTAAAGTAAAAAACTGCTGCAGAAAATCGCTCATCACACTCGACATCGCAAACTGAACCTTCTCGATGTCGTTGATCAACGTCGACAGCAGCGTTCCCGTCGTATGCTTCTGAAAAAAAGCCACCGACCGCCGCAGAACAGCATTGTAGAGGTCATTACGCAAATCGGTGATCATGCCAAACCCAGCACGATTCACCAGATAGGTGCCGAAGTAATCGCACACCGATTTCAAGAATGCTGAGCCAACCAGCGCCACCGCCACCACAGTCCAGGCGTTGTGGAAGTGGCTCGGCAGAAGCCACTGCAGGTTGATGACATGATCCGTATGCGGAATGCGAAACAGTAGTACCAATCCCGGCGGCGCATCCGGGCTCAGCACATTATCGAAGATCGGCTTCACCAGCAGAATCCGAAACGCCGCCATCGCGCCGACAATCGCCATCAGCACCACAGACGCCAGCGAATACAGCACATAAGGCCGCACATACATCAGCAATCGCCAAATGCGCTTCAATCCGCCACTCTCCAGATCCTCATCCCGCTGGGCATCTCTCTATTCTATTGTCGCCGCCCTAGCGCGGCATGTCCCGATGCGCCGTCTTCACCCGATAACCCGCCGCCGCCAATCGCTTCTTCATCTCTTCTGCAATAAACACCGACCGATGCTGCCCGCCCGTACATCCAAACGCCACCGTCAGATAGCTCTTACCCTCCTTGATGTAGTGCGGCAGCAGAAACTCCAGCATATCCATCGTCTTATCCAGAAACTCCGCCGTCTGCGGAAAATTCCGCACATACTTCGCCACCTTTGGATGCCGTCCCGTCAGCTTGCGAAACTCCGGTACGAAATGCGGATTCGGCAGAAATCGCACATCAAACACAAGGTCCGCCTCAGGAGGTACACCGTTCTTGAACCCAAAACTATTCGAAGAAATAGTGAGATTAAGATCGCTCTCCTCGCGCTGAAACTGCGCATTGATGTGCGCCCGGAGATCGTGCACATTGAACTTCGTCGTATCCAGCACAATGTCGGCGACGTTGCGAATCGGATCCAGGCGCTTACGTTCCGCTCGGATCGACTTCACTACCGTATCCTGACGCCCCATCGGATGCGGCCGCCGTGTCTCCGAAAATCTCCGGATCAGCGCGTCTTCACTCGCCTCCAGATACACCACCCGTGTCGGCAGCACGCGACGCACCTTCTCTAGGATCGCCGGAAACTCCTCCAACCGCATCCCCTCGCGCACGTCCACTACCAACGCCGCCCGTTCTATCTCCGCCGACTGGCGCACCAGATCTGCAAAACGGGGAACCAGCTCTAACGGAAGATTATCGACCGAGTAGTATCCCAAATCCTCGAACGTCTTCAGGGCGGAAAGCTTCCCCGACCCCGATAACCCCGTTAGAATCACAAGCTCCCGCTGCTTCTCCGGCGTCTCATGTTTCGCTGCCTTTTTCCTCTGCTCACGTGGCATGCAGGAATCGTAGCATCCCTCCACGAATCGCGAGTCTGACCAGCTAGCCCCCTACGGCACTTCGATCAGTTCCATCTTCCCATCGCGCTTGCGGTGCAGCACCATGGCCTGCCCTTTCATATCGCGGAACACAAACACATCGCGATCCCGGAAAGCAGCCTCTTTCACCGCCTCCTCCAGCGACATCGGCCGCAGCGCTACACCATCCGTCGAGCGCGATACATGCGGCTCCGGCAAGGGCGAGTGCGACGGAAACGAATGCACCAGCATAGGCACTGCCTTCCGTCCGTTGCTGCTCTTCACTGCCGCCACCTTCGTCGCAGGAGCCTTAGTCACGATTAATCCGGCACCATCATGCGTAACCTTGCTCGCCGCCGTCTCCTTGGCGTCGGTCTTCGGATGCCGTTTGATCGTCGAATGCTTCTTCTTATGCCGGATCGCCTGCCGCTCCAGCTTCTCCAGGGCATCGCGCAGCGCCAGAACCATCTCTGTCTCTTCGCATCTGGCGACCAGCTTCTGGTGGCGCGTCTGCACCGTCACCTCGGCAATTTGCCGATACTTGTCCGTACTTAGCGTGACATGTACGTTGCCAGAGTTGCCGACGATCTTCGCAATGCGCGCCAGACCCTCTTCAACCTGCAGCTTAAGTTTCTTCGTAACGGTTGTTTGTCTACCCGTGTACTCGACGTCCATTCGGCTCACCTCGTCTTTTGCTGAAACTTCTGCTCGGGTCAGCGTACACGACGTTGGTGGGTACTTGGAATCTGCATATCTTCGCGGTACTTCGCCACCGTCCTGCGGGTCACCTGAATTCCTTGCCGCTGCAGCTCGGCCGCCAGTTGATCATCGGTCAACGGTTTGCGTTCGTCTTCCTCTTCAATCAGCTTCTTCACCTTGCGTTTCAGCAGCACAAGCGGCAGGTCTCCGCCTTCTGGCCCGTTCACGCCCTCCGAGAAGAAGAATCGTAACTCAAAAACCCCTTGCGATGTGTGCACATATTTATTTGCCACCGCCCGGCTCACCGTCGAAGGGTGCACCCCAATCTCCTCCGCCACCTCTTTAATCATCATCGGCTTCAGAGCCTCAACCCCATGCTCCAGAAATTCCGTCTGCCGCCGCACGATCACCTCGCACGTCCGGACAATCGTATTCTTCCTCTGCTCAATGTTCCGCAGCAACTGGATCGCCGACTTGTACCTCTCCTTCACATACTCCTTGACTTCCTTCTCCGTCTGCTTCTGCTGCAGCATCTTTCGGTAGCCCTGGTTCAACCGCAGCGTCGGCATGTCCTCTTCATTCATCACTACAACGTACTTATCGTCACGCTTCACAAACGCTACGTCCGGCTCGATCAGCCGCGTCTCGCTCTGGTTATAGCGCTGTCCCGGCCTAGGATCGAGCGTCCGGATAAACTCCACCGCTACCTGCACCTCATCCGAAGTCCGCCCACAGCTCCGCGTCAACTCGCGCATATCCTTCTTCTGCAATAGCGGCAAACAGTTCTCTACGATATGCGTAGCCGTCGCAAAGACATCCACACTGGCACCACCACCCACCGCGTGCGCAGCACCATTGCTCGCCGCAGCCTTCTGTCGCCGTCGCAACACAATCGCCGCCTCGGCCTGCTGGGCCTTTATCTGAATCAACAAGCACTCCCGCAGGTCACGCGCTGCCACGCCCACCGGATCCAGATGATTGACTATCCCTCGCACCTCCGCAACAACAGCCAGCAATCTCTCCCGATCCTGATCAACTGAGGCGACAATCTCCACCGCCTCTTCCTCAGCGGAACCGGCCTCTTCCGCATCCGGATCAAAACGGTACCCGAGCTTTCCCTTCGTCCCACGCTCAAACGGAATCGGCACCGACCTCACTGGAGCCCTGAACTGCATCAGCGACTCTACCAACTCCTCATCGCTCGCCGTCAGATACCCATTCTCGTTTAGATTCCCTACCACCAACTCCGCCGCCTCCTGCACCTCCGGCGACAGCGTCAATGAACCAAGCTGCCACATCAGGTGATCGCTCAGCGTGCTCGGCTGCGAAAGAAAATTCTCAAACGAAGGCTTGTCGTACTCCTCAAAATTCGAAGCCGTCTTGAACCCCGGATCAAGATAATCCTGAAAGTAGCTCCCGAAGTCGATCTCGTCGAATGGATCCTTCTCCACCCTCTCGCTCTCAGCTGCAACCTCTTCAGCCGAACGCTCTCGATCCCCTTCAATTCCCGCGCGCTCCTCCAACGGAACGCCGGACTCTTCCAATTCCTCCAACACCGGATTCTCTACCATCTCGGTGTTGATCATCTCCTTCAACTCAAGCTTGTTCAGCGCCAAGACGCTAACCATCTGCACCAGTCCAGGGGTAAGCACCTGCCGTTGCGAGACCTTAACATTCAGCTTGGGTTGCAGCAACACGTCCTAAGTTCTCCTGCGTCTTCCTTGCGTCGCACCTTGCTGTCGGTGCGAGTTGTCCGGCGCTAGCCGAGTTGTCTCGGCACTCCCGGTCCTCGCTTGGGCCCAGTCTACACGTCTGAAATCCGTTGGTGTAAGTCTACCCCCGCAGCGGCCCCAGCGGGGTGCACCGATAGCACAGCACTCTTACAACAGAAGTTGTATCAATACAATCGCAAACCTAATCCATCGAAAACTTTTCACCCAGATAGACCCGTCTCACCTCCGGATCACGTCCCAGATCACCCGGCGTCCCCGCCTTAAATATCTTTCCTTCATTGATGATGTAAGCCCGGTCGGTCACCGAAAGTGTCTCCCGAACATTGTGGTCCGTGATCAGTACGCCGATCCCGCTCCTCTTCAAACCGAAGATGATCTCCTGTAGATCCAGCACCGCAATCGGATCAATCCCCGAGAACGGCTCATCCAGCAAAATGAACGCCGGCTCGATCGCCAGGCAACGAGCAATCTCCACCCTTCTGCGTTCTCCACCACTCAATGCATATCCACGCGTCTTGCGAACATGCCCAAGATTCAGTTGCTCAATCAGCTTTTCCGTCCGCGTACGCCGGCTCTCCCAACTTAACTGCTGCGTCTCCAGCACCGCCAGAATGTTGTCCTGCACCGTCAGCTTGCGAAACACCGACGGCTCCTGCGGCAAATAGCTGATTCCGTAGTTCCGCGCCCGCAGATACATCGGCAGCCGGCTGATATCGTGCCCATCCGCCATCACACTGCCCGAATCCGGCCGCACCAGCCCCACAATCATGTAGAAGCTCGTCGTCTTGCCCGCGCCATTAGGCCCAAGCAGCCCCACCACCTCGCCCTGCTCAATCTGAAGGCTCACGCCGCGCACAACTTGACGTCCGCCGTAGGACTTCGCGATCTCCTCCGTCGACAATGTCTTCATCGTTATTTCTTCACCTGCGTCTCCGTGCGGACCCTATGTCCGGCACCACTGCTTCCATCATTAGAAACCACGACGCTCTCATCTCCCGAATGGAACCGCAACGACGCACCCGTCACCGTCCCCCGCACCTCATCCACAACTTTCGGCGGAGCCACAGCCGTCCCGGTCAGCACAAACATCCCATCGCTCGCCGTGTAGACCAATTGCGTTCCTGTCGCGCGCCGACCCGGCTGCTCGATCTCGATCTCCCCCGTAGCCACAATCCGCTCAACGCTTCCCCCCATCATCCCGCCTGCAACACCGCCCGGCCCGCTGACTGGCGCCACCTTCGCTCCAACAGCCGTCTTACCTCCGGCACCCTGCGCAGGCTGCAGATAAACAGTAGCCTGCTCCCCCCTCATCCTGCTGTCAGAAGTTTCGACTAGCACCCCCCCGCTGAACTCCGCCTTCCGCGCCTCATCCGAATAAATCAGCTCCCGGCTAACCACCCGCACCACCTGAGCTCTCCCAACTTCTTTCCCTACACCGACCTTCCCAGCACTCGTCTTAGACGAAGAAGACGAATCAACCTTCCCCGCCCCGCTATTCACAAACACAGCATGAACAGCCATCGGAGCCCCCTGCCCCGCGCCATGCGCCACCAGCCGCCGATCCTTCTGCTCAAACTGAAGCACCGGAGCTTCCACCTGCGACCCACCTTGCCAAAGCCGAGCTGCCCTTCCGGCCTCCCCATAAAAAATCGCCGTATCCGCAGCCCGCTTGAACTCCGCCCGCACTCCCGTCACATGCGCCACATCCTGCGAACTCGAAGCCGCTCCTTGCGCGCCACTATTCGGCTGCACATAGCTGGCCTTCACTGACCCCTCCGCCACGCCATCGCCGCTCTGCTGCTCCATCATCATCTTGTCGGCCCACAGTACGCTCCCAGTGTCCGAAACCTGCACGCCACCCGTCAGAGTCACCCGGTCCGTAGCACCGTCGTAGACCGCCTTCTCCGCCTTAGCCCGTTGCTCGCTCGGAGCACTCGTATCCCCTGTCTTCAGCGCCCGCGTAGACACCATCACGAGATGTCCCTGTTGCACCGCAATCGCAATCTGCTGCCCCCCCTGGCCCACACCACCTTTACTGTCCTTCTGCACCTGTCCGGCCGCCGTCGCCGTATTGAATCGCACGTCCAGCGAATCCCCCGAACTCCTGCTCTGCGCTCCCTTATCACTCACCCGCACCAACTCCGTACGCCCGCGGCCATGCGCATCAGAAATCTTCTGCGCCCCATTCACCTCGACAAAATGCGCCGTCAGAACATCCCCCGCCATCTCGCTCCTGGTCTGCCCACTCCCACCCTTCACAGCCGCGTTCAGAATCTTCAACCGAGCATTCCCACTCGCATTAGCATCCTGTAATCGAGCCTTGCTCTTCCCTTCCGGCACCATCGCAAGCTCCACCGTAGCCGCGGACAGCTCCCGCTCACTCCAATCCTTCTGTGCCTCCGAAGCCCGCACCCTCTCCTTCACATGAACCGGCCCCGTCAGCACCACCTGCTGCAGCCTACCCACCTTATCGAAAGCGCCTCTCCCCTCAGTCGCCTCACCCGTAGCCTGCCGCAGCGGATCGTCGACTCTATACCGCACCTCGCCCCACAGCCTAGCCGACTGCATCTGGTTGCTCGCGTTCAACACCATCTCGCCCCGCTGCGAAGTCACCCTCCCACCATCTGCCCCCGTTAGCACAACATCGCCTTCGCCCTCAAGCCGCTCAACCGACCCATCGCTCCGCATATGAGCCACCGTATGCTGCGCCTGTGCCGTCTGCTGCCCCGTCGAACCTTTCTCACCCACCGACACAAACTTTGCGTTCTCCATCGTCACCAACAGGCTCGCCCTGTCCATCTCGGCCCGCGAAGCTGTCAATACCACCGGCCGTCCCTGTTGCAGTCCATTCATCTTCACCGCCGACTGCAGCACCAGCACACCCGTATCCGAGCTGTACTCCGCCCCCACCGCATGCCCTGTCATTCCGCGGAACTCAAACTCTACCTCCTGGTCCGTCGCAGCAACTCCAAGCTTCTGCAAATAAACCAGCCCATACGTCTTCACATGAATCAGACGCGCGCTGTCCTCGCTAGTCTCCTCCCAACCAGAACCATGTAGGTCTTTGCCCGACGCATAGTCCATCTTCCCCTTCGCATCTGCCGCTGCCGGAGCCTGCAGATCGATATGAACCTCACCCACCGCCCGAACTACACCCGTGTTCTGATCCAGTTCAAATTCTTTGCCATAAATCCTGTCAGCCCTGTCCTGCTTCCGGCCATACACCACGATCCCCACATCATGCAGCGTGTAGGTTCCATCCTTGCGCTGCACCGCTTTCGCCGCGTGAAGCGTAAAGACCGTCCTGCCCTCGACTGTCTGCGACCAGGTAAACGCGTTGGTCTCCTGCCGGATGTTCGCCCCCAGCTTCGCCGGCAAATCCTTGATAAACCGCGTCGCCCGATGATGTGCATAAACCAGAAAAGCAGCAATCACCATCACCAGCAGACCCACGCCCACCAGCAACCAAACCCGCAACCTCTCAATGGAAACCGAAACACCCATCTGCTTCTATCTTCTCACCCGCACCCAACTTCATGCCCACACCATTCCCTGTTCCCTAAAGGTCTAAACTATCCCAATGGCCGACCAACTCTACCTAAGCCTCTGGTTTCCCAACTTCCGCCTCGAAGCGCTCCCCGAAAAGTTAACCTCGGTCATGCGCCAATTCGCCCTTATCAGCGGAGAAAAAAGAGTCGCCGCAGCCAGCGTCTACCCCATCGGCTTCAACGAAGCCCCCACCTACCAGCGCATCTACGTCAACGACGACCGCTCCCAGGACACCGAAGATTCCATCATCGAAAACGTCGTAGCCGAGGCCACCGAGCAACTCCACGACGACATGGCCTACGAGTTCGAGATGCGTTGGAAGCTCTGGATCCCCGAAGCCGACGACGCGCCACCCCCCGCCGCTCCCGACCCCGACATCGACCAGGACGACAACTACGATGCCCTCATCCACCTCGACACCCTCTGGAAACTCCAGCCCGCCACCGTCCGAATCCTCGGCCTCGGCCCCAACTTCGACGACGCCAGCTTCGAGCAAAACGGACACATCCGCATCGACTTCGGCCTCGACACCCCCTGGCTAGCGGAGACCCTCGACGAAGAAGAATTAGACGAAGACGCCACCAAGCACATCCAGCAGAACGTCGAAAAACTCCTCGCCTTCACCCTCTCCGTCGAAAAGCACTGCGGCATCTCCAGCCGCCTCCTCTGGACCGAATCCGGCGAACCCCTCGCCCAGAAACTAATCGAGCGCCTCCAGCGCCTCAACTGATTGCAACCGTTACACAAAGCTCACAGCCCAAGGCTCGCCGTTTCTTTTCGTTTGAACCTGCAACTAAAACGCGTGTATAAGGGATACCGTCTAAATCCCAGCCATCTCGCGGGCCACATGACTAAGGAGCAACAATGATCTCTCGACGTGAATTTCTAGACGGCCTCGCAGCAACTGCGGCAGGCGCAGCCATCAGTTCCACCGCAAAAAGTTACGCCCAGATCATCGGAGCCAACGACCGCGTCAACTTTGCCATCCTGGGCCTCAACGGTCGCGGCTACGCCCACCTCTCCGCGCTCAAGAACAACGCCGCATCCGCCCGCGTCACGCACGTCTGCGACTGCGACGCCACTATCCTCGCCAAATTCTCCGGCCGCGCAGAAAAAGAGCTAGGCTACGCGCCCACAGCCGACCAGGACTTCCGCAAGATACTCTCCTCCAAAGACGTCGACGCAATCACCGTCGCCCTACCCGACCACTGGCACGCCCCCATGGCCATCCTCGGCCTTCAGTCCGGCAAGCACGTCTACGTCGAAAAGCCCTCCAGCCACAACCCCCGCGAGGGCGAACTCCTCATCGAAGCCCAGAAGAAATACGGCAAGCTAGTCCAGGTCGGCGACCAGCAACGCTCCTCCGACTACACCATCAAAATCATCCAGCAGGTCCACGACGGTCTCATCGGCGAACCTTACTACGCCAAGGCCTGGTACGTGAACAAGCGCAAGTCCATGGGCACCGGCAAACCCGCCGCCGTACCCGCGACTCTCAACTGGGACCTCTGGCAAGGCCCCGCACCGCGCTCCGAGTACGTCGACAACGTCCACCCCTATAACTGGCACTGGCTCACCCGCTACGGCACCGGAGAAACCCTCAACAACGGCACCCACGAAGTCGACGTCTGCCGCTGGGCGCTGGGCGTCGAATACCCCACCCGCGTCACCGCCTCCGGTGGCCGCTACAACTTCAAGGACGACTGGCAGTTTTACGACACCCTCAACACCAGCTTCGAGTACCCCGGCAAAATGATCAGTTGGGAAGGCCGCTGCTGCCAGGGCATGAAGATCTACGACCGCGAGCGCGGCTCCTCCATCCTCGGCACCAAAGGCTCCCTCCTCATCGACCGCGACGGCTACGAGCTCTACGATTGGAACGGCAAGAAGACCGACGAGTTCAAAACCGGCTCCCAGACCTCAAGCACCGACACCGTCGGACGCGACTCCATGACCGACGCCCACTTCCTCAACTTCATCAATGGCATTCGCCGCGGCGAGAAGCTGAACTCGCCCATCCCAGTAGCCAACGTCAGCGTGACGATGCTGCAGCTCTCCAACATCGCCTATTTCACCAACCACGAACTGACCATCGACACAGCAACTGGCCACGTCAAGAACGATCCCGAGGCCATGAAGCACTGGGGCCGTACCTACGAAAAGGGCTGGGAAGTAAAAGTCTAACGAACATCCAGTACTCCAACCGAAGGGGTCGTCCACAAGGGCGACCCTTTTCATTGCTCTCGTCGTTGCCGTTGCCTTTCTTGTTGCCATCCCCGCAGGAGATCTGCTTCTGTGGCTGCTGTTGCATGTTTTTGCCGACGCTTCGCTCGCGGACTACCAAGCCCCCTGCTTCCCGCCATACCACCAAACTAATCCAATCGTAAGCGTGTCCTGATTCTGCGAAAGCACCCCAACCCTATTCGTCAGGAAAAACGGCACATTAGTCCAATCCCGCCGATACTCGAGCCGCGACAAAAGTCCATCCGCCACTTTGAACTCATACGTCCCCGTAAACTCTTTCAGCGCCTGAGTCGTCCCGCTGAACAGCCCACCGCGATCCGACATATACTCCGTCCGCCCAGCCAGCGCCATGCGCGGAGTCCACTGATACCGCGCATAACCCGCTCCCCCAATCACATGCTTCGGAGCAGACGATATCCCCGGCCCCGCCTGTGCCCACATCCTCGAAACCTCATAATCTCCCTCCAGCGCAAGCGTCACCTTTGGAGTCACATTCCACGTCGCATACGTATCGAAGATGTGCAGTTTGCCATCCGGAGTCGGAGTAATCGGAGCCAGACACAACCCCGGCTGTACCGGAGTCCCGCAGCCCGACACCTGCGTTACATCTGGATTATCCTGCCCAAGGTAGTAGTTCACTGTCCACGAAATATTCTTTGTCGGCTGAGCAACAAACCCAAACAACTCATCCTTGAACGAGTTCGTAGGTTCCGACTGCTCCGTCCCATTCACAATCCAGTAGTTCGCCGACAGCTTATCGTTGATCTTGTAGTTAGCCCGAACCCCCATGTGATAGAACGGCAGATAATTGAACCAGAATGACCGCGTGTAATTCATCTGGTCCTTCGTGTAGTTCCCTTCAATCCCAATCGAACTCGCCCACTTCCCAAAGTCCACAGTCAACCCCTTGCTTAAGGGAAACACATACGTCCCATACGCCTGAAAGATGTTCCTATAAATCTCTGGCCGAGGCTCATTCGCTGGATTGCCCTGCAACGTCTCCGTAGCCTGCCCGAACTGCAAATCCAACCGCACCCCATAGCGCCGCCCCTCCTCGACACTGGGATCAAGCGCCAGAACAACGCCCGCCTGATTCAAACTGAACGCATTGCTCAACACATCGTAGGCCCGCAGATACTGCACCCGCCCAATCGGATGATTGAAGTCATACCCATAGTAGCCATCGAAGTAATAGTTGAGCGTAGCTCCCCCCGGCAGCTGTGCAGGCAAAGGTAGAGTCTGCGATCCAGAACTTACCGCACCACCCGTACTCTGAGTATTCAACGAAGCCACCGACGCAGTCGAAGCAGTCCCCGTCATCGCAGCCGTCGTCGGCACACTATCTGCCTCCGCCACCACTGCGTTCGACAAACTTGAAGAAGCCGTCGGCCCTCCCACCACATCCCCACTCGCAACCACAGTTGGCGAAGCTGCCACCACAGTCTGCTGCTTATGTAACTGCTCCTCCAACGCCACAACCCGAAGCGCCAGATCGCGCACCGTCTGCCTCAACTCCTGCACCTCTTCATCCTTCGAGGAAGCACCCACCTGTGCCTGAGCACAATCACCGGCACACAGTAGCGGTAAAACAACCAGAACATAGCACAGCCAAAATCGACGAAATGAACACATAGTAAGCCTCTCGAGGTCTACCAGCAGAACATAATCCGCATATGTTTTTCATAAAGGCCCCCATAACGAAGCCCTAATTAACCCGTAAGAGAATCTCGATAAATCTTCCGCCGTCTTTAGTTTTTGCGCGGTTCGTCATCCATTACGCCTTTTTTACGAGCGGAGTAGTGAAATATACATGGTCGGGCTGAACAACGCCCGCCAGGAGAAAACTGAGGTGAACACCTTTCTTACCCGCAGACCGCTTCTCGTAAATGCCACACAATGCACTCAACCCACCACTATCTTCACTCACTGCGGCCATCGCAAAGCCTATCCCGGAGACTGGATCATCGAAGGCAAAAACAACGAGCGCTACATCGTCGACAACACCTTCTTCCAGCTCGCCTTCGCTCCCATCCCTTCGGAGTCCTCGAACGAAGGACGACACTACGGCTGTTAGTTCCCTTTACTCATCACAACTCGCCTGACCCGCGCACCTCAAAGGGCCAGCAAAAGAAAAGCGCAGTGAATAGCATGCCTCTCGTATGCGAACCTCCAGAATCCCCGCTCTTATCTCTCACCTCCGAAGTAATTCCTATCGAGCAGCAAGCGTGTAAGCAAAACCCATCGATGCGGACACGCAAAGCACAGCCGCGAGACGCGAAAGCCATCCAGCAACTCATCGATAGCTTCACTCACGACGGCACACTGCTTCCACGTTCCTACTCGGAGATCTGCCAAAACATCGACACTTTCACAGTCGTCGAGTCAGAAGGCGGCCAGTTCATCGGCTGTGCAGCACTCCACATCTACGGCTCACACCTCGCTGAGGTACGCTCCATCGTCGTCCGCCCGGACATCGCAGGACACGGAGCTGGCAGCCTCCTCGTCCAGTCCCTCCTGCGTCAGGCCGAGCAGCGCGGCATCCAATGCGTCTGCCTCTTCACTCGCATTCCAACTTTCTTCGAACACTTCCGCTTCCAGATCACGCAACACCAGTTATTCCGAGACAAAGCCCTGAAAGACTGCCAGCACTGTGCAAGGCGCGACGCCTGCGACGAAATCGCCATGGCACTCGGAAAGCTGCCCCCACTTCATCCTGACGCCATAAATCACCCACAAGGAAGCCTCGTGCAGTTGCAACTTTGATTACCCATCCTGCCGAGTGAATAGCAGATGCGGCCAAAACACTGCTACTGTCAGTGACATTCGATGGTAGAGATGAAACGGTTGCGTTCATCGCCCATAACAAACGCAAGACTCCACAAGCTTCTGCCGCACTGCAAAACTTGGAAAGGAAGAAAAGATGGAACACAGCAAATTCAAAAATGATGCCTCGGTTTACCAATCCACCGCCCGCGCCGAAGACGGAATGCCGCCGCAGAGCCGATGGAACACCCTCTGTGAAGGCGTACTCATCCCGCTCGGCTCACTCTTCGCAGTCTTCCTGGTCATGCTGGGCCTCATGCTAATCGCCGACTAGGCACCGCTCCGGCGCAGCTCGCAGAATGGTGACTCCGAAGATCTACCCCACCACTACAATCTCGGAAAAATCCGCGATCCCCGAAAAATCCCCCAGCACCTTCTCCAGCAACGCCAGCCGATTCGCCCTCACCGCAGCATCCGGAGCCATCACCATCACTGCATCGAAGAACGCATCCACCTGCGGCCGCAGCGTAGCGATCTCCTCCAACGCCGCCGTATAGCTCTTCTCCCCACGCAAAGAAGAGACCCGCATAGCCAACTCAGCCGACCGCGCCGCCAGTGCCTTCTCCGTAGCCTCCGTCAACAGCGCATCATCCACAGCAGAGGCCGAAGCAATCCCCTTCTCCCCAGCCTGCGAAAGAATATTCTTCATCCGCTTGAACGCCGCTGAAACCGCTGCAAAATCCCCTGTATCCTCCGAAGAAGCACCACGCACCGCAGTCACCGCCTCCGCACGAGCCACAGCATCGCGAACATCCTCAGCGCCCGCCGCGAGCACAGCCTTCACCACGTCATAAGCCTGCGCCTTTACCTCACGTAGATAAAACTCCAGCCGCTCCTGCAGGAATCCAAGCACCTTCGCAGCCAGAGCCTCATTCTGCCCACAAGCCGCGCCAGCAACCTCACCAAGTGTTAGCGGCAACGCAACCCCGCTCTCTGCCAGAATCTTCACAATCCCATTCGCCGCCCGCCGCAGCGCAAACGGATCCTTCGACCCTGTAGGCTCCAGACCCAGCCCAAACATCCCGGCAATCGTATCGGTCTTATCCGCAATCGCCAGCGCCGCACCCTCCACCGTCCGCGGCACCGAGTCCTCCATCGACTCCGGCTTGTACTGGTCATAAATCGCATCGCTCACAGCAGTCGAATACCCCTGAGCCCGCGCATACAACCCACCCACAACGCCCTGCAACTCCGTAAACTCCTTCACCAACTCCGTCGTCAGGTCTGTCTTAGCCAGCACCACCGCCTCATCCAGAGCCACCGGATTCAACTCGCATCCACGAGCCAGCACCAATCCCGCCAACGCCGAAGCCAACTTCCGCACCCGCCCCGCTTTAGCCGCATAACTCCCCAGCTCTTTCTGAAACGTAACGTTCTTCAGCAACTCCACCCGTTCCTTCAACGGCACCCGCTGATCGAACTCCCAGAAGAACCGCGCATCATTGAACCTCGCCCGCAACACTCGCTCATTCCCATGCCGAATCACCGCCTCACCCGCAGCATCCGTCTCCGTATTCAGCACCGCCAAAAAGTACGGAGCCAGCTTCTCATCCTTATCCTCCACCGCAAAGTAGCTCTGATGATCCCGCATCACCGTCACCAGAACCTCCTCCGGCAGCGTCAGAAACTCCGGCTCAAATCCACCGACAATCACCGAAGGCCACTCCGTCAGGTAAGTCAGCTTATCCACCAGCCCATGATCCTCACGCCACCGCAATCCCTCAACCATCCGCGTCACCCTATCCAGAGCCTTCCGAATCCGCTGCCGCCGCACCTCCACATCGGCAAGCACAAAGCCCGACAACAACGCATCCTCATACTCACCCGGAGCGTTCAAAGCAATCGCGCCATCCCCAAACAAAACGCGATGCCCATACGTCACTGCACCAGCCTCATACCCACCGAAACTCACCGGAACCGTCGCCTCACCCAGCAACGCGACCATCCACCGCACCGGTCTCACAAACCGCTCCGGCTTGCCTGCTCGCCAGTACATATTCTTCGCCCAATAAATTCCCGCCAATTCCTTCGGCAACTCCGCCGCGATCACCTCCGCAGCCCCCCGCCCCGCCTTCACTGCCGTCGCCGCAAGATACTCACCCTTCGCATTCGTAACCGTCTTCAACTCCTCAACAGTCACTCCAGCCTTCTTCGCAAACGCCGCCGCCGCAGGCGTAGCCACGCCATCCTTGTACGCCACCTTCACCGAAGGCCCAACCATCTCCTCCGCGACATCCTCCTGCCGCTCCGCAACATCTTTCACCCAAACCGCAAGCCGCCGCGGCGTAGCAAAACTCTTGCTCTCCACCCCCGACGCGACAAGCCGCTCCCGCTCCAGCATCTTCACCACGCGCTGCTCGAGCTCAGCCTGCGCCCCGGCGATCATTCGCGCCGGAACCTCTTCCAACCCAATCTCAAACAAAAACTCTGCCATAACCGTCCTTACTCGTTACTCGTTACTTTTCACGCCGGATGCTTGGCACCGCGCAAGATCAAGGTCAGCACGAACTCAACCCGCCACAACCTCAGCATCCAGTGCCGCCAAAGCCACACCCTGAGCCGCATAAGCCTTAGCGACCCCTACCACCAGCGTCCGAATCCGCGCCATCACACCCACACGCTCCGTCACCGAAATCGCCCCGCGAGCATCCAGCAAATTAAAAACATGCGAGCACTTCAGCGCCAGCTCATAAGCCCCCAGCACCGGAAACCGCTTCAGCGTCAGCGCATCCATCCCCTCAAAACCCTTGGCCTTCTCCAGCAGCGCCAGACACTCCGCCTCATACAACTCCAGGTGCTTCCATAAAGACCCCACATCGGCATAGTCGAAGCTGTAAGCCGAAAACTGCTCCTCCTCGGCCAGGCGCATCTCGCCATATGTCACCTGGCGCCCGGTATCCGGCTCGACAGCCCAGACAATGTCATAAATCGATTCCTTGTCCTGGAGAAACTGCGCCATCCGCTCCAGTCCATACGTAATCTCTCCGCAGATCGGATCCAGATCCATCCCGCCGCACTGCTGAAAGTACGTAAACTGCGTAATTTCCTGCCCATCCATCATCACCTGCCAGCCCACGCCCCACGCGCCGCCCACCGGCCACTCCCAGTTGTCCTCTTCGAACTTGATGTCGTGTTCCTTCAGATCAATCCCGATCGCTACCAGCGACTCAAGATAAAGCTCCTGAATCCTCACCGGTGGCGGCTTCAAAATCACCTGTAACTGCGTATGCCGAAACAGCCGATTCGGATTCTCCCCATACCGTCCATCCGCCGGCCGCCGCGAAGGCTGCGCATAAGCAATCCTCACCGGCTTAGGCCCAAGCACCCTGAGAAACGTATCTGGAGACATAGTCCCCGCGCCCACCTCAACGTCATAAGGCTGCTGCAAAACACACCCCTGCTCTGCCCAGAACCGCTGCAGCCTGAACAAAAGCTCCTGAAACGTAAGCGCACGTTGCTCCCCGACCCTTGAAACCGATTCAGTCATATCTCTCTCATCAATATCCGGCAATCCTTTGATTCTACCGTCTCGAAGCCCCGCCCTCCTCAATTCGGCTTTGTAAGTACGTGCCGGTTGCCAATCTCTGGGGCGAGCGACGGATCACCAGGCACCGTCGTCGGATCGGACTGCACCTTCGCATCCGGAACCGGAACTGAAATTCCCGCCGGGCGGATGAAGAAGTGATTGCCCTTGTCAATCTTTACCGCCATCCCATATTCGCCCGCAGAAAACTTTGCCGGGCGCGGAAACTCTACGATGTACCGCTCCCGCACCATCGTCATAAATCGATTCAAAGTCAATTCAAGTCCACTTTCCTTCGTCATTTGCACAATGCCCCCGCTCAATTCGCACAAAGATTGGAACGGATTCTCACGGTTCGCTCTCTCCAGAAAAACCGAACCGGCACCCCACGGAACAGGCACTACTCCAAAAACCGCTATCCCCGACTCCTGATCGTAAAGTCTTAGCGCATTCCACGGATTCACACTCCCCTTATCATTCCCATCCGTCACCGCGAGAATCACCCTCCGCCCAGGAAGCCTGTACAACTGCTCGCTGATGACAGTCATCGCATCCCAAAGATGAATCGGATTCCGACACGGCGCCGCACCCTTGTCTTTTACGCGATTCGTCCACGACTCTAACGCTTTGTCGATCCCTTCCTTCAGTCGCAAACGGTCGGCTGGAACACCACTTGCAGTTCGATTCAACTCACAATCCAACGCATAAATCGAAACGTGATCCTTCGCATGAAGAGACAGCGGTGCAAGATTCGCGATCGCATCGTCAGCCTTCGGCATCAACTCTGCTGCACCGGTTACATCCAGCAGAATGGACAGCGAAATCGGATCGTCCTCCTCAAGACGAACATGCGACGCATGAAACCACGGCCCCTCATCAAAGTTCACCCAAAATCTGTTCGCCGCAATTGGCTTCGCAATCCGCTCTCGATTAGGCCCGAGCACCTACACGGGTATCTGGATCGTATTCGTATAAACATGCAGCGTCGTCACGCCCCCATCCTGCACCGTCGGTTGATCCTGCGCTGCGAGCGTCCCTCCACTCCAAGCCCACAACCCACTCAGCAGAATCCCGGCACTTCCCGCCATCAGCCGATGACTCACCATCTCCCCGAAAGTATGCCAGAGAAACGCGCGGAGGTCTCTCTATCGCGCTAGCCCTATCCGTCCCGCCGATCGAGGCCGTTCCTGGATCCTCGCCACCACCTACGTCGTAGTCGTCTTCTCCATCATCATCCAGGGCGGCTCGATGGACCTCCTTCCTCCGCCGCTTCACCCCAAAACTAGGTACTTATCCTGAGCACAAGCCGGGTGCCCCATCCTAAGCGTGCCTGCTCGAGCGAAGGTTGGGGTCTCAAAGGAAGTTGAAGGAAGACGTCAGAAGTTGTTCGAAATTTCCATTCATCCAAATGGAACCATCAGCATCCTATTATCCAGTCAGGAGATTCGAACCGAAAAATGAAACCCACTGGAAACACCATCCTCATCACCGGTGGCGGCACCGGAATCGGTCGTGGCCTCGCAGAAGCCTTCCACAAGCTCGGCAACAAAGTCATCATCGCCGGTCGCCGCCAGCAGGTCCTCAACGGGACCACCGCCGCCAACCCCGGCATGGCCTCCACCGTTCTCAACATCGAAGACCCCGCCGACATCCGCAAGGTCGCCGCGCAACTAGCGAAGGACCACCCCGCCCTCAACGTCGTCATCCACAACGCCGGCATCATGCGCCCCGAAAACCTTCTGGCTCAACCGGAAACCGCCGACGCCGAAGCCATCGTCACCACCAACCTCCTCGGCCCCATCCGCCTCACCGCGGCCCTGCTCCCCCAACTCCAGAAGCAACCCCACGCCACCATCGTGACCGTCACTTCCGGCCTGGCCTTCGTTCCCCTGGCCATCACCCCCACTTACTGCGCCACAAAGGCCGCCATTCACTCCTGGAGCCAGTCCCTCCGCTACCAGCTCAAATCCACCAACATCGAAGTCGTCGAACTTGCCCCGCCGTACGTCCAGACTGAACTCATGGGCAGCGCCCAGGCCGCCGACCCCCGTGCCATGCCTCTCAACGACTACATCAACGAGGTCCTCGAAATAATCAAGACCCAGCCCAAAGCCACCGAAATTCTCGTCCAACGCGTCAAACCTCTCCGCTCCGCCGAACACAGCGGTACAGAAAAATACGCGGCATTCTTTAATCAATTCAACGACGCCATGAACCACCCCGATTAAACTCGTATCCACGGAGTCGCTACGACAGATTTAAGATTTTTGCAATCGGAGACCTCAAGCTAAGTCTTGAGGTCTCTGTAAGAGGCAGGCTAGTTATGAGTTCATAAAGGCCGGACCAAGGGAAGGTCATCCTCGTTGTTGTTCTGGTGGAGCTTGATCTTGATGTTGTCCCAGACGTTGTCGCTTGGCTCGTAGACGGGTTCGAAGAGACTCTTGGCGTGCTCAGCTATAGTCTCCAGATCGCGGACGAGCGCGGCACAGTCGGGGTTTTTCTGGAGGAAGCTCTGGAGTCGTGGGTCCGTGCTGACGCGTCCGTTGGTCGCAGCAAAGAGATCTGGCAGGTATTGTTCAAATTCTGCAATGGTCATAGTTTCTGGATCTGGGAAGATAAAGTCGGTCATCGCGCCGCCTCCTGGAGGCCGGTCTGCTGGGTGAGCTGTTCGGGTTGACGAAGGAGCTCGCGGAGCTTGAGCCGGGCCTTATGGAGTTGGGATTTGCTGTTGCCTGTTGAACATTCGAGCATTGTGGCAATCTCATTATGCTCGAAGCCTTCTACGTCATGAAGGACAAAGACCATTCGGTAGCCGGGAGGAAGCGAGGCGACGGCGCGTTCGAGGGCAACGCGGTCGACTGAGCCTGAGAGTTGCGGATCGCGGCTGCCGAAGTCGCGCTTGGGTGCATCTTCTTCCGATGGATTGATGGTCTCCTCGAGTGAGACGAGGTTGAGGCCTTTTTTGCGGAGGTGCATGAGGACGAGGTTCACCGTGAGACGGTGGAGCCAGGTCGAGAAGGCGGACTCTCCGCGGAAGCTGCCGATTTTGCGGAAGAGGTGCAGGAATGCCTCCTGGGTCATGTCCTCGGCTTCGGAGACATTGCCCAGCATCCGAAGGCAGAGGGTGTAGACGCGGCGTTTATGCAGGGCATAAAGCTTGGAGAACGCTTCCGCGTCTCCGGCTTTTGCGGCTTCGATGGCTTCCGCCTCACCAGCGATGGGCGGATTACGTTTAAAGAGGCCTGGAACGGGCTTGGGCTCTGTCATCTGTAGGCCTTCTGAACTCATAGGCTGGACTCCGTGGTTTTGTTGTCGTTCACCGCTTCGTTTTGCCTATCTGAAGCCTACCGTAAACGGGGGAGAGCTGCTTTGTATAAAAGACACAAATTACTTTGAGTCGTGTTGAGCGCAAAAGGTTGTGTCGCCGGTTAAGCAGACTATGGATAAACCTATGAAAATGAAAGGTCAGGAGCCTATAAAGCGGGCGTAGAGAGAGCGGGCAATGGTGACGTCGGTGGTGCCCTGGATAATGGCGCGGCCATCGGCAAAGAGGGTGAGGGTGTGTGGCGGGCGGTCGAAGCGGAGGAGGAGCTCGTTGAAACGGACCTGACCGTGGGGTGCTAGACGGTCGCGCATGGCGGCGAAGTCGACGGGGCGGTGATGCTCATGGATCTGGACGGAATTTCGACCGCAAAGTGTGATGTGCGGGCGGCCTTCGCCGGCGAGATGCGTGAAGAATCGTTGGGCGCAAACGGTGCATGCGGGGTTGGGTTTGGAGGTGCTGATCTCGCTACGGTCGTTGGTCCAGAGGTCGAAGGAGAGGAGGGTGCGACGGATGAGGTGGGCCTGGCCGGTGAGCAGTTTGAGGGCTTCGGTGACCTGGATGGAGGCTGCGAGGTTGACGGCGGTGGAGAGGATGCCGGAGGTGTCGCAGGTCTCGACGGGGCCGGATGGGGGCTTGGGGAAGAGGCAGGCAAGACAGGGAGTAGGAAGTAGGGAGTAGGAAGTAGAAGGCGGAGAGGTCGGGTCAGGTTTGGGGAGGATGGTCATGGTGGCGGCGTAGGCACCGATGGCGGCGGCGTAGATCCAAGGCTTGGATTGCTGGACGGCATAGTCGTTGATGAGGTAGCGGGTTTCGAAGTTATCGGTAGCGTCGAGGATGATGTGGGCAGCAACGAGGAGTTCGTGGATGTTGGCGGGGACGAGGTCGGTGATCTGAGGATGGACGGTGATGGTGGAGTTGAAGAGGGAAATCTTGCGGCGAGCGGCTTCGGCCTTGGGGAGGGATTGGATGGCGTCGGACTCGTCGAAGAGGATTTGACGCTGGAGGTTGGAGGGTTCGACGAAGTCGCGATCGATAAGGGTGAGAGTGCCAATGCCGGCGCGGGCGAGCAGAGAGGCTGCTGCTGCTCCGGTGGCTCCGCAGCCGACGATGGCGACGTGGGAGGTGGCGAGCATCTGTTGTCCGGTGGGGCCGATTCCGGGGAAGAGTATCTGACGGGAGTAGCGGTCGTCGGAGGTAATTTCAGAGGCGGCGGTAGGTAGTTGTGAAGACTGAGGCATGGCGTGGCTTTGTGCGCCCTAAGACGCTGCTCTTTCGTAGTATAGGGGGTATAGCAAAAGCATGGTTGCGCGGGAGCTGGCGGACTCCGCAGGGAATTCCGGCATCCAAGCTTGCAGGGCTTGCTGGCGCAAGTTCAGCGGTTCGCCGCGTGGGCGGGAGGTACGCTTACGTGATGCTGGATAGGGATGCGTGGCTAGGACGGCGTGATTTTCAACAGGAACAGATGGGTGTTTTTTTTGGGTCATGGACGGAGAGATCGAGCGCCAGCGTCACGCAGCAGGGTGAGGCTGGGCCTTGTCTTTTTGTTGATGACTGGTTTCGCCCATGGGCAGGTGGTGAGTCCGGAGATGCAGGCGACTGGTTCCGGTGTGGATGTAGAGCAGGCAGCTCCGCTGGTACCTCCTGCGGCTGATCCTCAAGCGCCTACGGCTTTGTCGCCACAACAACAGAATGAGGGATTGCCAGCTAGTCGACCGGAGTTGGCGACGACTGTCTGGCAATGGAAGGGCCTCCGGGTCGACAAGATCGAGTTTGAGGGAGTGACGTTCGATGCAGATGACCCGCTTCTGAAAGAGTTGGCCCAAAGAGCGGGAGAACCGCTCGATCCGATGAAGGTGCGGGCAAGCACGCGGAGACTGTTTGCCAGTGGGCGCTATCGCGACATTGAGGTGCGTGGGGTGAGACAGGGCGATGGGATGACGTTGATCTTTGCCGGGGTCCCGCAGTTCTTTGTAGGGCGAGTGACGATTGCGGGGGTAAGGGACGATCAGCTGACATCGCTGCTGAAATACGGAACCCAACTCTCGCCGGGAACGCCGCTGTCCCAGGGGGCGATACCGGCTGGGTCCACGGGAATCAAACAGCTTCTGGAACTGCAGGGACGACATGAGCCCAAGGTCTCGGCGGCCACGACGGCAGATAAAGAGAATCACCAGATGAATGTGGCGTACACGGTCGATATTGGGCCACAGGCGCGGGTGGGACAGGTGACGATTGTGGGAGCGGACCCTGGGCTCACGGTGGAGGAGTTTCGCAAAATAGGCAGATTGAGAGAGGGGACCAGGGTGACTCGCGACACGACCAGCAATGCACTGTCCAGGTTGCGAGCCCAGTTCCAAAAGAGAGACAGGTTGGCGGCGACGGTTTCGTTGCAAAAGCAGACTTATGTAGAAGCGCGCAGACAAGTGGATTACGAGTTTCACGTGAACCAGGGGCCGGAAGTGAAGGTGATCGTAGAGGGCTACGATCTTTCGAAGAGGCGCTTGCACCAGCTTGTGCCTATCTACGAAGAGGGGACGATCGACAACGATCTGTTGAATGAAGGAGTTTTCAATATTCGCGACTATCTGCAGCAGCAGGGATATTTTAACGCGACGGTGGAAGTGAGGATGACGGGTACAGATACGACGAAACAGGTGGTGTTTTCGGTCGACCGCAATCTGAGGCATAAGGTGATTGCGGTAGATATTAAGGGCAACAAGTATTTTTCAGAGGAGATTCTGCGGGAACGGATGCGGGTGAAGAAGGCCGATGCGTACCTGCGTAATGGGCGGTTCAGTCCGGCGCTTGTGGCGAGCGACGTGGCAGCAATCAGGGCGTTGTATCGCGCTAACGGCTTTGACCAGGCAGAGGTGACGACCGAGGTGCGCGACTCCGATAAAGATGTAGAAGGAAAACCTCTGAAGACGGCCCAGATATGGGTAACTTTCAAAATTGCCGAGGGAGTGCAGCAGAAGTTTGGCGCAGTGAATCTGCAGGGAGTCGATCCGAGCAGACTGGCGGAGGTTAAGGGATTGTTGAACACGCAGTCTGGCCAGCCATTTTCTCTGTTGACACTGTCGGGTGATCGGGATGCTGTGTTGTCGTTCTACCTGGCCAATGGATTCGACCAGGTTAAGGTGGAGATAACACAACAAAAGGAATCTGCCGATGCAGCCCGAACGGATGTGTCTCTGAATGTGGTGGAGGGGCCGCAGGTATCGATTTCTCGCGTACTGCTCTCGGGGGTCGAACTGACGAGACCGTCGGTGGTCGATCGCAGAATCATGGTGCATCCGGGCGATCCGTTGGACCAGACAGCGTTGCTCGAGACGCAACGGAATCTGTATGACCTCGCACTGTTCAATGAAGTGGTGACTGCGGTACAGAATCCCAACGGGGATACTCCGCGCAAGAACGTGCTTGTACAGGTGACGGAGGCAAAGCGATGGAATGTTTCGTACGGTTTTGGTTTCGAGGCGCAGACCGGCACGCCAAGCAATAATCTGATTAATCCCTCTACTGTATCGAGCTCACCAGAAGGGAAGCCTGGAGTGAGTCCACGAGTGTCTCTGGATGTATCGCGGATCAATTTCAGAGGGACCCAGAACTCGCTGACGTTGCACTCAACCTATGGCTTGTTGCAGCAGGTTGCGATTCTTACGTTTCAGAACCCGCGCTTTTTGGGTTCAAGAAATTTTTCGGCATCGGTCTCAGGCGGATACTCAAATATTCAGGACATCACAACGTTCGCTTCATCGACGTTACAGGGAAACTTTCGTGTGACACAGAAGTGGAGACGGACGGACACGTTTATCTACGAGTTTCTGTACAGAAGGGTGAAGGTTGATCCGAACAGTCTGCGTGTGGCGGCAGACCTGATTCCGTTATTGTCGCAGCCGGTGCGTGTGGGTGGTCCCGGGGTAACGTGGTTCCACGATACGAGGAAGCCAAATCCGCTGGATGCAGTGCAGGGATCGTTTTCGACATTACAGACGTTCATAGCGTCGTCGAAGTTCGGTTCGCAGACGGACTTCTGGCGAATTGATGGAACGAATTCGACATACTACCAGTTGGGTCGGTATGTACTGGCGCGGAATACGAGGATCGGATATGAGCGCTCGTGGGGAGTCAATCCGAATGCGGGGACGGATCCATGCTTGGGCGTTCTGTTGACGACGAACCCGAGCTGCAATGCGGTCCCTCTTCCGGAACGGCTGTATGCGGGCGGTGCTAGTTCACATCGAGGGTTTCCCATCAATGGAGCCGGCCCGAGAGATTTGCAGACGGGCTATCCGGTCGGCGGATCGGCTGCATTCGTGAATACGATTGAACTTCGTATGCCTGCACCTACGCTTCCTTACGTGGGTGACAGCATCAGCTTTGTGTTGTTTCACGATATGGGGAATGTATTTCAAAATCCTGGGGATATGTTTCCGAGTTTTCTCAGGTTCAGACAGCCGGACAGGGATACGTGCAGGAATGTGCCTGCCGTCGCAACCCCAGATGCAATCGGGACATGTAACTTCAATTACTTCTCGCACGCTGTTGGATTGGGTGCGCGATACAGGACACCGGTTGGGCCTATCCGGTTTGATCTTAGCTATAACCTGAATCCACCGACTTATCCGGTGATTAATGACTACTCTGGCAGGCTGCCCTATGTTGGAGAAGGGCGGCACTTCGGTTTTTTCTTCAGTATTGGACAGAGCTTCTAAATGCGCGTGAGACGTCAGAGATCGACAGGGGGCCTAAGCGCGGTGGCGCTGGCGATGACTGTCGCCCTAATGGGAGAATGTGTCTGCTTCGCACAGACGGCGGCGGCTGCGGGGCAGGCAGGTGGTTCGGCTACTACTGCTGCCTCTTCTGTTGCGGGTTCCTCGGATGCTCGAGGGACGATGCTCGATGCCGTGGTTGCCGTGGTGAATGGAGATGTGATTCTTGAGAGCGATGTTGATGAGGAACGTAGGTTTGAGCAGGTTCAACCTTACCGCAGGGTCGCGGCGGAATTCCAACGGGAACGGGCGGTCGAACGGTTGGTGAACAGGGCGCTGATCCTACAGCAGGCTCAATTGGAACCGGAAGAGGCTATTACAGATGCCGCAGTCGACGCGCAATTAGTGACGCTGAAGAAGGACATTCCGGAGTGTAAGCAGTATCAGTGCGAGACGGATGAGGGGTGGCAGAAGTTTTTAGCCGATCGCGGATTTACGGTAGAGGAGTTTCGGGAGCGGTGGCGGCAACGCATGGTCTTGCTCCAGTTCATCGAGGTTCGCTTCCGCAGTGGGATTCGGATATCAGATGACGAGATCAGGACGTACTACGAGAAGACGATGTTGCCGGAGTATGCGAAGCAGAAGGTAACTCCGCCGAAGCTTGAAACCATCTCAAAGCGTATTGAAGAGGTGCTGCTGCAGCAGCAAGTAGGAGCGTTGCTGCAGGATTGGCTGAGGTCGCTGCGGGCGCAGGGTAGCGTGCGAATGATTACTCCAGATGGGGTGGCACGATGAGCGATCTGGAGAAGAAGGCGCACGAGGTTGGGCACGAAGCTAAGGAACATGCCAAACGGGCTGTGGCGAAGGTAAAGCGCTCGCTGAGCGGCACTGTGGGGATGGTGCTGGCATGGTTAATGGGTAGTCTGACAGTGCTGGGCCTTGTGCTGTTTGGAGCGTTTGCGTGGTACTCGACGACACCGGACTTCGAACGTCGCGTGGGAAAAGAGCTCGTTACAGTTCTAGAAAATGCGACGGGGGGGCGCGTTGAACTCGGCAGGATACGATTCGATATTTGGCATCTAGAGGTAGAGGCCAATAATCTGGTGATCCATGGGCTGGAAGCTCCGGGAGAGGCTCCGTATCTTGCGGTCGACAAGATTCTGCTGCGGGTGAGGCTGTTTGATTTTTTTTCGCGAGCAACTGGAACGGGTGGGCCGGCGCGTGTGAGTCTGAACTATCTTCGAGTAGAACATCCGCAGGTGCACCTGATCATCGACAAAGATGGGAAAACAAATCAGCCTGTGCCGAAGCATCCGCGTACGAGCGAGAAGCCGGTGATGGATACGCTGCTCGATCTGAAGGCTCGCCAGGTGGAACTGGCGAATGGAGTGGCTTTGCTGAATAACAGAGCGATTCCGTTTGATCTGGCCGCTCGTGACCTGAATGCTGAGGTCCACTACATCTTTCTGAGCGACCACTATGGGGCTACGGTGGATCTGAAGGATTTGCGTACGAGGCTGGGGAAGGAGGCAGAGGCGGAGTCGTCCTTGCATGTTGAGGCGGAGCTGGGGCGAGACCTCGCTCTACTGACACGCCTTGATCTGCATACGGGGCAGGCATCGCATTTAACCGCGACTGGAAGTCTGAGGAACTTTGCGAAGCCGGAGTGGGAGGCGACGGCGAGCGGGTCGCTGGAGTTGAAACAGATTGCGGTGTTGACCGGCGTGGATACGCTAAAGGGTGGATCTGTAGACCTGAATTTGAATGGTCACAATTGCGTCGTAACACCGGTGGAGGCACAGAGGAAACCGAGGCTATGGGAGAAGCTGCATCCGGAGCAACATGCCAAGCCTGGATCGAAGGTGTTGCCGCCCGATCCGAATTGCGTTGCGGGATATTTGCTGGTTGGTTCGGCGAAGATTCACAAGGCGGCGTATCGCGATGAATATGTGCGGTTGCACGATGTGGATGGAAGCGCGCAGATACACATTACTCCAAAGGAGTTGCTGCTGACCGCAATGACTGGATACCTGCCCGGTGGGGGAAAGGCAGAGGGAGATTTGCGGATCTCGAACTGGCTTGGGGAGGTTCCGGCTGAAGCAGCTGTGTCACCTACGACTAAGGCTGCGGTGACGACAGCAAACAAGACGGCGACAACGATCGGGGCAAAGCCTCCCGTGAATGGGGCGCTGAAGGTGCCTGCAGTACTGCCTGCGCATGCGTATTTGACGGCTACTGTGACGGCGATTCCTTTGCGGACGATCATGGATGTGACGGCCCCGGAGGACTACGGCGACCTTGGGTTCGATACGGCTGTGACTGGGCCGGTGAAGGTGGAGTGGGGCGGTTCGACGAGAGACGTCTCAGAAACGGTCGAGGTGGATGGCGATCTGGCGATGAGGCCAACGGGCGTCAGACGCAGGGGCGCGCTCTCGGATGTGCCAGTGACAGGGCATGTGAAGGCGCACTATACGGGAAGCAACGAGACTGTGCGAATTGAGCAAATTACGCTTCAGACGCCGGAGTCAAATCTGATGGCCAGCGGTGTGCTAGGAGTTAACCTAGGGGATCCGCTGACGGCACTGCATGTGAATCTGACGGTGCGGGATCTTGGAGAGTACAACCAGCTGCTAACGACGTTGGGGCTTGAAGGCAATGGGAATAAGGGGAGTGCGGCGATTCCAGTGGTGCTGCATGGAGCTCTTGAGTTCAATGGAACGGCGCGGGGAGAGGTGCGGGATCTGAATGTGAAGGGGCACGTGCAGGCCACCGAAGTCGAGTTTGCATTGGGGTCGACGGATGTGCAAATCGACTCACTTGTGGCGGATGCTGAGTACTCACCTAACGCGGGTGTTGTGGTAGCAAGCTCCACGATCCATCGCGGGACTGCAGTGCTGAACGCGAGTGGCGAAGTGAGACCGCGCAAAGAGGTCTCGCGCCGTGGTGTGGTGACCTATGAGTGGGATGAAGGGATGGAGGTTGACGCCACGCTGCAGTTGGCCAATGCGCAGGTAGTGGATGTGCTGCAGATTGTCGGCCAGCAGAAGATTCCTTTGACGGGGTCGGTTGTGGCGAATGCACATGTTGTGGGGACGATCAAGAATTTGAGTGGAAGCGGGCATCTCGCACTTGCTGACGGCGTGGTTTATGGCGAGCCTTACGAGTCGGCGGTCGCGGAGTTGACGGTACAAGGGCAGGACATTGAGGCCAGTAAGGTGGTCGTGAAGGCGCATGGGATGCAACTTGCCGGCAATGGCGGTTACGACCTGGGATCGGAGCGTTTTCATGGTCACGTTGAAGGGCATGATCTGGTGCTTTCCAAGTTTGAGACCGTGAAACGGGCGAAGGTAAATGCCGACGGAGTTCTGACACTGGTTGCTGATGCGAATGGAACGTTGGCGGATCCGGGATTGAAGGCGAATCTGAAGCTGGCAAACGTGGTGTATGAAGGGCAAGCGATGGGGGAGGCCGTCGCTGAGTTGCATAGTCAAGGCAAGGTGGCGTATCTGACTGCGAACTCGACGCTGGTAGGCGCGAAGGTGAATCTGACAGGGCAGGCGCAATTGACAGACGATTATGAGGCTCAGGCTCGACTGACCGTTGCAGGACTGGACATCGGCAAGCCGCTGGCAATGTTCGGGCCCGGGGATGTCAAGGCCGAATCACTGATCAATGGTGTGGCGACGGTGAACGGGCCTCTGAAGACGCCCAGACTGCTGAGCGGGACAGGAGAGTTCAACGATGTAGATGTGAAGCTGCAAGGCGTGGAGTTGAAAGCGGCCGAACCTTTGCGGTTAAGCCTCAGGAATGGAATTGCCACGCTAGAGCAGGTCCACATCACGGGCCAGGATACGAATATTCGAGTCAGCGGAACGGCACAGCTGTTTGGCTCGACGGATCCAAAGGGAGGCAGGCTGGATTTGAAGGGGGTCGGCACCGTGAGCATGGCGGTGCTGCATACGTTCGATCCCGATATCCTATCGAGCGGAAAAGTGGAGTTCACGGTTGCGGCGGGTGGCCAGGTGATGAATCCGACGTTGTCGGGCAAAGTACAGTTCGACAACGTAAATATCGCAATCGACGGGATTCCGAACGGACTGAGCGATATGAATGGCACGCTGATATTTACAGAAGACCGGCTTCAGGTGCAGACTCTGACGGCGAAGACAGGCGGCGGCGATCTGAAGCTGGGTGGATCAATACGGTTCCGCAATGGGCTGTTTGTGGATCTGACAGCGACCGGGGATGCGGTGCGAGTGCGGCTCTATGGGTTGAGTGCGACGGCGAATGCAAATCTAAGGCTGCAAGGAACTCGGCAGAGTTCGTTATTGAGCGGGTCGATTTTAGTGACGCGGTTTGGAATCGGACAGAATGTCGATCTGGCGGCATTTTCGGGAATTGGCGGGGTAAGTGCTCCACCGGAGCCAAGCGCACCATCGAATAGAATTCGACTCGATGTGAGGGTGACGAGTGCGCCACAGCTGGACTTTCAAAACGCCTTTGCGAAGCTGGCGGGCGCAGTAGACCTGACGATACGCGGAACGGTAGCGACGCCTTCAATACTTGGCAGGATTCAGATTACGGACGGGAGCGCTACGTTTGCCGGACAGAAGTATCAGTTGCAGCGTGGCGACATCTTTTTTTCGAACCCAGTGCGGATCGATCCTACGATCGACATAGATGCGACAGCGCAGGTTGAGAATTACGAGATAACAGTAGGGTTGCATGGGACCGCGACGAACCTGAAGCCTACGTTCCGGTCAGAGCCTCCATTGAGTCAGGCGGATGTGTTTGCGCTGCTGGCGTTGGGCAGGACGCAAGAGGAGGCACAGCTTTATCAGGAGAAACAGCTTCAGGCCGGTACCGATCCTACAACCAGTGCACTGCTGGGCGGAGCGCTGAATGCCACAGTGAGCAATCGCGTGGAAAAGCTGTTTGGCGTGGGAAGTGTGAAGATCGACCCGGCATTTGTGGGAACCCTGGGTAATTCCTCGGCGAGGATTACGGTCCAAGAACAAATATCGAAACAAATCACATTGACGTTTGCGACGAATGTGAACACGTCAGCGCAGCAGTTGATTCAGGTGCAATATGACCTGAACCGGAATAATTCGATCGTGGTGACGCGCGATGAATCAGGCGTTTTTAGCATTGTTTACAAGCTGCGGCGACGATATCGTTAGGCCGATACAGGCTGAAATTGCATCTTACCTCTGTATGAGGGCACCCTCCGGTCGAAGGAGAGCGCGGCTAATTCTGTAAGGAGAATGACAATGAACGTGACGAAGAGCATGAAAACTGCTGGTTTGGTGATATTAGTTCTGGCGTTGGTGGCAGGTGGTGCAGTTCGGGCTCGAGCGCAGGCAAGTGGTTCGAGTGATGCGCAGATTCAAGCTGATGTGGCCAAAGCACTAGACAATAAAAAATTCGCAAATGTGAAGGCTGCTGTGCAGAACGGAGTGGTGACGTTGACCGGTACGGTGGACATCTACGCCGACAAGGAAGATGCGGACAACAGAGCGCATCATCGCAAAAATGTAAAGGGGGTTCAGAACCTGGTTGAGGTGGCGGGACCTACGGTCGACGATGTAACGCTGCGAGACAAGCTTGCGGAAAAGTTGATCTACGATCGCGTGGGGTATGGTGGGACGATAGCGTTCAACTCGTTTACGATCGGGGTGCTGAACGGTGTGGTGACGCTGGGTGGAACAGCATATGGGCCTCCGGACAAGGATTCAGCGGTGAGTCTCGTGTCGCACTATCCCGGGGTGAAGGATGTGGTCGACAACATTGAGGTGGCTCCGGTGTCGCCTATGGATGACAGGATTCGTCTGGCCGAGGCTCGGGCCATCTATGGGGCTCCGCAGTTGAACAAGTACGCGATCGATCCGGCAAAGCCAATCCGAATTACTGTGGTCAATGGCAACGTGACGCTTACGGGCGTCGTGGACAGCCAAGCCGATAAGGATGTTGCGAATATCAAGGCCAACGGCGTTTCGGGCGTGTTCAAGGTAGTCAATAATCTGCAAGTGGCTGGAGAGTCGAAGGAAAAGTAATCACGTTTATTTTGGGATAATGGGCCACGCTGAATGCCAGCGTGGCTTCGACTCTTTTACGATGAAGATATGGGATCGTTGTGGAAGAGTACGGCGGTGACGCTGGAGATGATCAAGTGGGAGCACTCGGTGTTTGCGCTACCGTTTGCTCTGACTGGTGCTGTGCTGGCTGCTGGGGGATGGCCTCCCGTGCGGGTGCTGGGGTGGATTGTGGTGTGCATGGTGGCGGCCCGGTCGGCGGCGATGGCGTTCAACCGGCTGGCGGATGCGAAGCTGGATGCGGCTAATCCGCGGACGGCAATGCGTGCGTTGCCTGCGGGGACACTGACGAGTGGGTTTGTGGGTGGCTTTGTGTTGGTGTCGGTGGTGGTGTTTGTGGCTGGGGCGGCGATGCTGAATCCGCTGACGTTGAAGCTAGCTCCGGTGGCTTTGGCTGTGGTGCTGGCTTACAGCTATATGAAGCGGGTGACGCGTTGGTCGCATCTGGTGCTGGGGCTGGCGCTGGGGATTGCTCCTTCAGCTGCGTGGATTGCGGTGCGAGGGACGCTGGATGTTCGGATTATCGTGCTAACGGCTGCGGTGCTGCTTTGGGTGGGTGGCTTCGACGTGCTGTATGCGTGCCAGGACTTTGAGCATGATCGTAAGGTCGGATTGAACAGCGTGCCACAGGCGTTTGGTGTGACGGCGGCGTTCTGGATCGCGCGTGCCATGCATGTAGGGATGCTTGCGTTACTGTGCTGGCTCGTGGTGCTGTTTGGGTTGGGTAAGGTAGCAATTGTGGGTGTGGTGCTGGTGGCTTTGTTGCTGCTTTATGAGCACCTGATTATTTCTCCGCGGGACATGCGGCGGATGAATGCGGCATTCTTCACGCTGAATGGCGTGATTTCGGTGGTGTTCTTTGGGTTTGTTGCGGTGGATGTTTTGATGCATCGATAAAAAAGGCCCGCTTGAGGGCGGGCCTTTTGAGCGGAAAGAACTGGACTAGCTGCGGCGGATGTCGTCGCGTTCCGCCTGTTGTTCGTGCTTGACATGATCCAGTTTTTCGTTGATGCGCTCCTTGACGTTGTGCGCTGCGGTTGTGATCTTCTCGCGGAGGTCGTGCGCTTTTTCTTCCGCGCGTTGCGAGAAGGATTCGCTCTTGACATCAGCCTGGGCGCGGACGTTTTCATTTGCCGCATTGGCGGTGTCTTTGACCTTGCCCCAGGTTTCTTTGGCGGCGCCCTTAATTTGATCGGCAACACCAGCGTTGGCCAAGTCCTGATTGCCGGTTACTTCGCCGATCTTTTCTTTGACCTTACCTGCGACTTGATCGAATTTTCCGGAGACTGTTTCTTTATTCAGTGACATTGCTTACTCCATGTTGCTTCGGTTGGTTAGGGGAGGGCTGTGGTTGGGCCGCGAGGCTACGTACGAGCGTGATTAGAGGGCTCGTCTGCCGGACAGCAGGTTGAAGATCAGAACAATGAGGGCGAGGACCAGAAGAATATGGATCCATCCGCCGAGGGTGTAGCTGCTGACTAAGCCCACGATCCAGAGAATGAAAAGAATGATGGTGATTGTCCATAGCATAGTGTTGGTCTCCTGAGATTGCTCGGCTTGTGCTTAGCCGCTGGCGAGGACGTTGCGTGCCCTCATAGCCTTCATGTTGTAAGTTGCCGAGTGGCGGAGGCAGGTTGCCAGTGCGCGTAAATGAGATTTCCGAACTCCGCATAAAATATGGCTACAACGCGTGTATTGAGGAGAATCTGTTGAAGATAGCGATTCAAGGGGAGTTGGGGTCGAACAGCCATATGGCTACGATGGCGATGCTAGGCAACGAAAATGGCCTGGAGATCATCGCGTGCAATGTTTCGGCCGAGGTGGTGGCGAGGGTGGTCGCTGGCGATGTCGATGGCGCGGTGCTGCCAATTGAGAATAGCCTGCATGGGTCGGTTGCCGAGCACTACGATCTGCTACTGGAAGAGCCCCTGCGGATCGATGGCGAGAGCCAGATGCGGATTCGGCACAACGTGATTGCGATGCCTGGAGTGAAGTTGGCGAATGTACAACGGGTGATGTCGCATCCGGTGGCGTTGTCGCAATGTAGGAAGTTTCTGGCGGCGCATCCTGAGTTTGAGGTGGCTCCGTTCTATGACACGGCGGGCAGCGTGAAGCATGTGATGGAGGCGGGACTGCGCGACGTTGCGGGGATCGCTCCGGAGCTGGCTGCGCGGCAGTATGGTGCGGAGGTACTGCTTGCTGGCGTTGAGGACCACGCGCTGAACTTCACCCGGTTTCATCTGATTCGCAGGGAGGATGCGCCGAGGGTGGCGGGGGACGCGGACAAGGTTAGTCTGGCGTTTGCTGTGGAGCATCGGCCGGGAACGCTCGTGGCTGCTCTGGAGCGGTTGGCTGACGCGGGCGTGAACCTGACAAAGATCGAGTCGCGGCCGGTGCCGGGGAGTCCTTGGGAGTATGTGTTCTATGTCGATGTGCGGTTTGATTCGCGGGAACGGGCCGAGGCAGCGATTGAGGCTCTGGGCGCACATTGCCGGATGGTGAAGGTGCTGGGGTGGTATCGGGCGGCTTCGGTCTAAGAGGCAACCACGGATCTTCACGGCGCGGATCAAAGGCCGGTGCGACTGCGGATTTCAAAGATCGAATGCGGTTTGCCTTTTGGGCGCCCCTACCCCATGGGGATACTTTAAGGTCTAAAGTATTCAATTTACGATAGATAAGTCTGGACTTCCTGTTGCCTGAAGTACTCCTTTGTTTGGTTGTCGTTCAAGGTCTCGTTTTAAAACGAAAGCCCCAGCGATTGCCGGGGCTTCTTTAGTCTCTATAACCAGTATAGCGGTCGGGGTGAAATTACCAGGCAACGACTATCTCATTTATTTACTTTAAGATAAGCGGTTTTTGGGGCTTGACAGGCAAAAAACAATGGGACGAGCAAAGCCAAAAGCAGATTCCTCCGCTGCGCTATGGAATGACAACGAGACAGGCGGAATCGGATAGACGTGGGTGCCGTTTACGGGTCGAGTTGGCGGTTCTTTGGAAGTAGGCGTAGGATGCCGGATACGGAATTGGGTGAAGACGTGTGGGTCGTGGCCGATGACAGAAAGGTGACGACTTGCGACCAGATGCGGACTTAGTGCATCGAATGGTAGATAATCTGATAGAGGGACACTCAATGGCTAACGATTTTGTAAGTGTGATTCACCCGAAGGCAGCGAAAAACGGCGAAGAGGGCGGTGGGAAACGTCCGATTCCTGTGCTGCCGGTGCGGGACACGGTCCTGTTTCCTCATGCCGTGCTGCCTCTGACAGTTGGGCGGGAGAGTTCGATTCAGTTGATCCAGTCGCTGGGTGAGGAGAAGACGATTCTTGTGGTGGCGCAGAGGGATGCGCGTCAGGATTCTCCGCAGGCTACGGACTTGTTTGCGATCGGCACACTAGCGACGGTGCATAAGGTCGTTAAGATGCCGAATCAGAGCCTGTTTGTGTTTACGGAAGGCAATGAGCGCGTTCGGCTGGGCGAGTTTCCGCAGCTTACTCCGTTTATGACGGCAGAGAGTGAGACGATCGAGGAGATTGAGCCGCAGAAGACGCCGGAGGCCGAGGCGTTGCAGCGGAATGTGGTGAGCCAGTTCCAGCAGATTGTGACATCGTCGCCGACGCTGTCGGATGATCTGCAGACGATTGCGATCAATATCGAAGAGCCAGGACGGTTGGCGGACTTTATTGCGGCTTCGCTGCCGTTTTTGACGACTGCTGATAAGCAGGAGTTGCTGGAGACGCCGGATGTTTCGGCGCGTCTGGAGCGCATCAACAAGCACCTGGCGAAGGAGCTTGAGGTGCAGCAGTTGCGGAACAAGATTCAGACGGAGGTGCAGGACTCGGTGCAGTCGTCGCAGCGGGACTACTATCTGCGCGAGCAGTTGAAGGCGATCCAGAAGGAGCTGGGCGATGTGGACGATACCCAGAAGGACATCGCTGAGCTGAAGGAAAAAATTGAAAACGCGGGGATGCCGGAAGAGGTTAAGAAGGATTCGCTGAAAGAACTTGGGCGCCTGAGCCGGATGAATCCGATGGCGGCTGATTACGGCCTGACACGGAATTATGTAGAGTGGCTGTCTGTGCTGCCGTGGGGGAAGACCTCGTCGAGCGAAGTGGATATTTTGAAGGCCAAGGAGATTTTGGACGAAGACCACTATGGCTTGAAGAAGGTGAAGGACCGCATTCTGGATTATCTGTCGGTGCGGCGTTTGAAGCCGGATATGAAGGGGCCGATTCTTTGCTTTGTCGGACCTCCGGGCGTGGGTAAGACCTCGCTGGGGCGGTCGATTGCGCGGGCGCTGGATCGGAAGTTTTCGAGGATCTCGCTGGGCGGTATGCATGATGAGGCGGAGATTCGCGGGCATCGCCGGACATATATAGGCGCGTTGCCGGGGCAGATTATTCAGCACCTGAAGAGGGTTGAGGTGAAGGACCCGGTGTTCATGCTGGATGAGATCGACAAGCTGGGCCGCGATTTCAGGGGCGATCCTGCGAGTGCGCTGCTGGAGACGCTGGATCCGGAGCAGAACAATACGTTCCGGGACAACTATCTGGATCAGCCGTTCGATTTGAGCAAGGTGCTGTTTATCTGCACGGCGAACCAGCTGGATACGATTCCGGGGCCCTTGCTCGATCGTATGGAGATCATTGAGCTGACGGGTTATACGGAGGAGGAGAAGGCGAATATTGCTGTGAAATATCTGATTCCGCGGCAGACGAAGGAGAATGGCATTACTGCGGAGAATATCGAGTTCCCGATTGAGAGCGTGCGGCTGGTTGCGCGGCACTATACGCGTGAGGCTGGTGTACGCAAGCTCGAGCAGCAGATTGGGACGATCTGCAGGAAGGTTGCGCGGCGGATCGCCGAGGGCCATTCGGAAAAGCTGGTGATTACTCCGGAGATCGTGCACGAGTTCCTTGGCGGTATCAAGGTGCGCGTGGATACGGAGATTGCGGAGCGGACGAAGCGCGCGGGCGTGGCGGTTGGACTGGCGTGGACTCCGGCGGGCGGCGATGTGTTGTTCATCGAAGCGAACCGGATGAAGGGCAAAGGCAGCTTTACGATCACGGGCCAGATTGGCGATGTGATGAAGGAGAGCATGCAGGCGGCGCTGACTTGGGTCAGATCGAATGCGGCTTCGCTGGGCGTGGATGAGGATTTTCTGAAGGACTCGGATCTGCATATTCACGTGCCGGCGGGGGCGATTCCTAAGGATGGGCCTTCGGCTGGTGTAACCATGGCTACGGCTTTGGTGAGCTTGCTGACGGATACTCCGGTGCATCCGCTGACGGCGATGACGGGCGAGATTACGCTGAGCGGCAATGTACTGCCGGTTGGCGGGATCAAGGAGAAGTTCCTTGCGGCGAAGCGGGCCGGCGTGCGGGATGTGATTCTGCCGACGGACTGCAAACAGCAGGTGGATGAAGACCTTACGGCCGATCAGGTGGAGGGCGTGCGGATTCACTACGCCAGCCGAATTGAGGATGTGCTGGCGGTGACGCTGCCGAAGACTCCTACGGAGAAGGTGCAGGATGAGGAGATTCGGGAAGAGGTCATCCACGCTTCTGTGTAAGTGATTTGCGACCGCGAATTTTACGGAAGACGCGGATTTTAAAAAGGCGGTTTGGCGATTGCCAGGCCGCTCTTTTTTCTGTTTTTTTATTTGTGGTGGAGGGAGCGTTTTTATTGGGGTTTTGAGAAAAAGTGGGTGGTGAATGTGGTGGTTTTGTGGTCAGGTTGTGGAGGAAAGTGTGGCTAGTGTGGTTTGTTGACGGTTGTGTTTTTGGAGATGGGAAATCGGCAGTTTTTCGAACTATTTTTTGAGGGTGATCTGCGGCAAAGGCAGAAGCAAAAGGCAGAAGCAGGTCCCCTGCGGGGATGACAAGCAAGAAAGGCAACAGCAACGACAACAGCAACAGCAGATCCCTACGGGATGACAACCAAAAAACTTGCAACGGCAAATGCAACAGCAACGGCAAAAGCAAATGCGGGGGTTCTTCCCCATTCGACTCCGCTCAGGGGCAGAATGAGGGTGACGCGGGGAAGGAGTTTGGCGGGGATGATGACGATTGGGCACTCGACGTTGGAGATCGGGGTGTTTTTGCGGGCCCTGGAGGAGAATGGGTGTCGGGTGCTGGTGGATGTTAGGCGGTTTCCGGGGTCGCGGCGGTATCCGTGGTTTGGGCAGGCGGCTTTGTTTGGGGCGCTGGCGGAGGTGGGGATTCGTGGGGTTTGGCGGGAGGGGTTGGGTGGGAGGCGGGCGGCTCGGATGGATAGCGTGAATCTGGGGTGGAGGAATGAGAGCTTCAGGGGGTATGCGGATTACATGCAGACTCCTGAGTTTGCGGAGGAGATCCATTGGCTGGTCGGGTTGCCGGAGGTTGACGCTGCGGTGGTGATGTGTGCGGAAGCGGTGCCGTGGCGGTGTCACCGGTCGTTGATTGGGGATGCTGTGCTGGCTAGAGGGGTGGCGGTAGAGGACATCTTTGTGGATAAGGCTGGGCGGAGTTCGCGGCGGCCGCATGAGATGACGGAGTTTGCACGCGTGGAGGGTGAGAGGGTCTGGTATCCGGGTTTGTTTTCGTGATGTTTGGGGAGGTGGGGAGTCAAACAAGTTGGGTCGGGTATGCTGTCTGGATGCGTGTGCGGGTGCTTTATTTTGGGGTTTTAAAGGACGTCTTTGGTTGTGCGGGTTCAGATGTCCTGCTTGCGGAAGGAGCTTCTGTGGCGGATTTGCTGCGGGCTGTTCGTGGGCCGGAGGGTATTTGGGATTCGATTGCTGTGGCTGTGAATCAGGAGTATGCCAAGGCGGAGGATTTGCTGAAGGAAGGGGATGAGGTGGCTTTGTTGCCTCCGGTTAGTGGCGGGTTTGGATAGGAAGGCTTACCCCAGGGCTAAAGCCCCTTTTTCCGAGGCTACGTGGATAGAGGCCCAAGGCTGAAGCCCTGGGGTACCTAGAGGCAACGGCAAAGACAACGGCAACGGCAACGGCAACGGCAAGAGAAAGAGTAACGAGTCATGAGTAACGAGTAAAGCAAATGCAAGTGCAACTGCAAAAAGCAGGTCCCCTTCGGGGATGACAACAAGAAAAGCAAAGGCAAACGGCGACGGCTTATGAGGGTTGAGATTTTGGATGGGGTGATTCCGGCGGACGAGATTGCGACCGGGATGAAGGCTGGCGCGGATGGGGCCGTGTGTGTCTTCGATGGGATTGTGCGGGATAATACGCGGGGCCGGCGGACGCTGCATCTGGATTATGAGGCTTATCGGGAGATGGCGCTGGCGCAGATGCGGGGGCTGGCGGAGGAGGCTGTCGCCAAGTTTGGGGTGAGGGATGTGGCGGTGGTGCATCGGCTGGGAAGGCTGGTGGTGGGGGAGACGAGTGTGCTGATCGTGGTGGCATCGGCGCACAGGGGAGCGGCTTTCGATGCTTGCCGGTGGCTGATTGATACGTTGAAGAAGACGGTGCCAATCTGGAAGAAGGAACAGTTTGTGGATGGGGCAATTTGGGCGGATGGAGAGCCGTTTCCTGAGGAGATTGCTGTAGGGAAGAGGGAAGAGAGTAGGGACGGGGAGCGGAAGGGATGAGATTTGCGGGACTGGTTTTGGGGGCTTTGGTTTTGGCGCAGGCGCCGATTGTGCGGCGGCCTCCTTCTGCGGCGGGGCCTCAGGCTCCGCAGGGGCGGGATGATCAGGTTCCTACGATTAAGGTGGAGACTCGGCTGGTGAATGTGGCCGTAAATGTGGTGGACGCGAAGGGCGCTCCGGTGGGTGGGCTGGGGCGGGACGATTTCGAAATTCTGGAAGATGGGAAGGTGCAAAAGATCGCTTACTTCGAGAAGGAGTCGGTGACGCCGCTGTCGATTGTGCTGGCGATTGATGCGAGCGAGAGCGTGCTGCGGGATGAGCGGCTGGAGAAGAATGCGGCGAAGCATTTTGTGCGGGCGCTGCTGCGGGATCAGGATGAGCTGGACGTGATGCAGTTTGCCGATTCGGTGCGGGAGATTGTTTCGTTTACGAATCAGAAGAAGGTGATTGAGCGCGGGCTGGAGGATTTGCAGCGGGGGGATGCTACGGCGCTGTATGACGCGATTTATCTGGGGTCGGAGCGGCTTTCAACAACTTCGGCGGCGGATGGGCGGCGACGGGTTCTGGTGTTGATTACGGATGGCGAGGATACGGTAAAGGGTTCGCGGTATGGGCAGGCGCTGGAGGAGGCTCAGAGGGCAGGGGCTATGGTGTACTCGCTGATTATTGTGCCGGTGGCGGCGGATGCGGGAAGGAATACGGGCGGGGAGCATGCGCTGATTCAGATGGCGGCAGATACGGGGGGGAAGTACTACTACGTGGAGGATCCGCAGGACCTGGAGCCGGCGCTGGCGCATGTCTCGGATGATCTGAGGACGCAGTATGTGCTGGGGTACTACGCTCCGCATGGCGGGGATAGCTCGTTCCGGAAGATCAGGGTGCGGATGAAGGATTCTGAGCTGCAGAGCAAGTTCAATGTGCGGCATCGGAGTGGGTATTATGCGGATGCTCGGTGAGGCAGGGTGTAGGGAACAGAGGCATCAGTAAGGGTACGGATGCCCGTCCTTTTCTCTGGATTAGCCTTCGGCGGTGGTGGGGTCGATGATGGTTTTGATGGGGGTGATGGTGTCGGCGGGGAGGCCGGCGTCGGCGGCGTGTTGGCGGATGAGGTCTTCGCTGGGGGCGATGTAGACGCAGACGATCTTGTCAGCCGTGACGTAGGAGTGAACCCACTGGATCTCGGGGCCGAGCTTGCGGAGGACGGAGCAGGAGTTCTGGGAGGCCGCTACGAGCTGGTCGGGGGTGAGGTTGCCTACGTTGGGCATGTTGCGTTCGATGAGGAACTTTGGCACGGGTGTTTCCTTTCTCGGAGAGTGAGGTTGTTGCTTCTTGTTGCTTATTCAGGGGTTGATTCGGTCCGGTGAGGATCGTGTCACTACGGTGTCATGAGGTTGTCAGAATGTAATAGTACGCCCGGTGGCGCTCTCTGGAAGTGGCTTTCGAGGATTACATTTAGAGTGTGGGATTGAGAGGGAGATCGTGAGTCGACTTGAGTTTGTGGGCGAAGCGGAGAAGATTGCACGCGAGGCTGGGGCTTTGCTGCGTGGATTCTATGAAAAGGGTGTCGCTACGGAGTACAAGGGCGATGTGGATCTGGTGACGGAAGCTGACAGGGCCAGCGAGAAGCTGATCGTTTCGCGGCTGAAGGCGGCGTTTCCGGGGCATGGGATCTTTGGCGAGGAAGGGACGCGGGACGGACTGGAGAGCGAGTATCGGTGGTATGTCGATCCGCTGGATGGGACGACGAACTTTGCGCATGGGTTTCCGTCGTTCTGCGTGTTGCTGGGGCTGGAGCACAGGGCTCCGGGGCTGGCGGCGGATGCGGATGGCGAGATGGTCGCTGCGGTGACGTATGATCCGCTGCGGAACGAGATGTTTGAGGCGGAGAAGGGTAAGGGCGCGTGGTTGAATGGGCGGCGGATTCATGTGTCGAAGACGAAGACGCTGCAGGAGTCGCTGACGGCTACGGGGTTTCCTAGCCATAAGCGGCATATGAATCCGAACGTCTATTTTTATCAGCAGATTACGCTGCGGTCGCATGGGGTGAGGCGGGCTGGGAGCGCGGGGCTGGATTTGGCTTATGTGGCCTGCGGGCGGCTGGATGGGTTCTGGGAGTTCAATCTGAATCCGTGGGATACTTCGGCGGGCTTGTTGCTGGTGGAGGAGGCGGGTGGGACGGTGACTCACTTTGATGGCGGGAAGTTTACGCTGGATAGTCGCGAGGTGCTGGCTACGAATGGGCTGATTCTGGGGGAGATGTCGCATATCTTTACGGAGATGTTTGCGGGTCGGGGGTTGGAGGCGATTCCCACTCCGGCGGAGTTTGCGGCGAGACGGGCGGAGATGGAGAAATAGGTCCGAAAGAGTCCTATTTATGCGGGATTTTGATTTGCAGTCGTGGTAAGGTGTGCTGTTAGAATCGTGTCAAAGCTCAACAGCAAAAAGATTTTTAGCGGGGCAGAGGGAGAATTAAAGAGATGGCTTATGTGATTGCGGAACCGTGCATCGGGACGAAGGATACGGCTTGCGTCGATGCTTGCCCGGTGGATTGTATCCACCCGAAGAAGGATGAGACGGGACACGGTGAGGCCGAACAGCTGTTCATCGATCCGGTAGAGTGCATCGATTGCGGCGCGTGCGTGCCGGTGTGCCCGGTTTCGGCGATCTATGCTGGGGACGATCTGCCGGAGAAGTGGGCGGAGTTCCAGACGAAGAATGCGACCCACTACGGGCGGTAGGTTTTCGAAGTTCAGGTTCAGGCGCGCGGCTCTCAGGGGCCGCGCGTTTTCGTTTTTGTGGTTGGCCGGAGTGAGATACTGGCGTGCATGGATGGGAGGTTGGAGGCGCGGGAGCTGCGAGCGTTTCTGGAGAGATTCGATCCGGTTGCAGGGCAGTTGGCTGTGGCGGCTCGGGATCTGATTCTCGATGTGTTTCCTGATGCGATCGAGACGGCGGAAGGCAAGGAGATTGGATTCGGATTCGATCGTGGCTACAAAGGGTTGGTGTTTGCGCTTTCGATGAAACGAAGTGGGATTAATTTGGGTGTTGCCGGGGGTGCTGGCCTGGCTGATCCGGATGGTCTGCTGAAGGGGACGGGCAAGGTGCACAGGCATGTGCCGGTGTTGGATGTTGCTGCGTTGTCGGATCCTGCGCTGCGTCGGTTGTTGGGGCGCGCATTGGCAGTGCGACGGGCTGAATTTGGGGAGAGGTGTTGATGAAGAGTCTGGCGTCGGTGGAGGTGTTGTCGGAGACAAGGGGGCGGCTTCTGCGGGTTGCGGCGGATGACCAGCCGTTGTGGGGGCGGATGACGGTGTGGCAGATGATGCGGCATCTGGGGTGCTCGTCTGAATTGGCGTTGGGTGAGCGGCTGATGGAGCCGGTGAAAGGGGTGCCGTCGGCGGTGATAAAGTTTGTGGCGCTGCGGACCGGGCTACCCTGGCCGAAGAATTCGAAGACGATGCCGGAGCTGATACAGGCGCTGGATGAGTGTCCGGAGACTGGATTTGAGGAGTTGGTGGGTGTGGCTGTGGCGAAGATGGAGGATGTCGCGAGGACGACGCGGTTGGCACCGAAGCATCCGATATTTGGACGTATGACGACGGCGGACTGGATGCGGCTGGGGTATCTGCATGCGGATCATCATCTGCGGCAGTTTGGCCGGTAAGGATGATTCAGCGCGTTGGAGAGGCGATTGTGCTGCGGGTGTGGCCGTTTCAGGAGGCTGACCTGCTGGTGAGTTTGTTTACTCGGGAGCAGGGGCGGGTGAAGGGTGTGGCGAGGCATGCGCTACGGTCTCGGCGGCGGTTTGGGGGGGCTCTGGAGCCGATGACGTATGTAAGGGCCAGCTATGCGGAGCGGCCTAAACAGGAGCTGGTACGGCTGGATTCGTTTGAGATTTTAAGCTCGCCGCTGAGCCGGCCGGTGGATTATGAGCGGACGGCTGCGCTGCAGTTTGTGGCGGAGGTGATCGAGGAGGCGCTGCCGGAGGGTGCTCCGGAGGATGCGGTGTTTCGGCTGGCTCTGGCGGTGCTGGAGGAGATTCAGGTGGGTAGGGTCTGGCTGCCGGTGACTTACTTTGCGCTGTGGATGAATCGGTTGATGGGGTGGATGCCGGAGTTGGGGCATTGTGTGGTGTGCGGGCTGGATTTGCGCGGGGGGACGGTTTGGTACTCGGGGACTAGCGATGGGGTGACTTGTTCGGATGATCGACGGAATGGGAGTGTGGGGCTTTCGGCGGCTTCGGTGGGGGAGGCGGTGAGGATCTTTCGGGGGACTGTGGGGGAGTTGGCGAAGGAGGATTGGCCGAAGGGACGGGCGGGTGATCTGCGGCGGTTTGCGGTGGAGATGCTCGAGCGTGGATTGGAGCGGAGGTTGGCCAGTGCTCGGGCTTTGGGGCGAGGGTAGTTCCCGGTCGATTGGTGGATCGGGTAGACTTGGGGCCCTGATGAGCACAACGAGATCTGCGGTAACGACGCCTGTTCCTGCTCGACGTTCGCTTGAGGTGTGGCTGGCTGGGCTGATTGCTGTGAGCGTGGTACTGATCTTCTGGAGCCAGCAACGGTATCCTTCGCTGTTGAAGAAGCTGCATGCGGGGACGTCGATCAAGGTCGCGGGGCCGATCTCGTTTGATGCGCTGCTGAAGGTGAGTCCGACGATGCCGACAGCGACGCGGGTGATGCGGACGAGCGTGAACTGGCTGTATACGAATCGGTTTGGGATGTACTTTGCCCTGCCATTTGGTGCGGCGATGATGACACTGCTTGCGGGCGTTACGGCTCCGAAGCGATTCTCTTCTGCGGCGGGAAATGTGGTGTGCGGGGCGGTGGCTGGGGCTCCGATGGGCGTGTGCACGAACTGCGCTACACCGGTTGCTCAGAGCCTTTTGGAGAGCGGGGCGAGTACACGGCTGACGGTTGCGGCGATGATTAGCTCGCCGAGTCTGAATCCTGTTGTGATTGCGATGGCGTTTGTGTTGTTTCCTCTGCCGCTGGCGGCGATGCGTGTGCTGGTTCCTGCGCTGCTGTTGGCTATGCTGCCGTTGCTAGTGCGTGAGAATAACCTGATGGTGAAGCGGATTGAGGTTTCGCCTGCGGTGGAGTCGTTGGGCGCACGGCTGGTGGCTTTTCTACGGACTTACTTCAGGAATCTTCTGCGATTGACGTTGCTGACTTTGCCCTGGATGCTGCTGGCCGCGGTGGTGGGTGCTGTGGCGGCGGAGACGATTCCGGCTTATGGGACGCATCTGCCGGTGTCGGCGGTGGGTGTTGTTTGTGTTGCGATTTTGGGGACGCTGCTGCCGGTTCCGATGGCTCTGGATTTTGCGTTGGCGTATGTACTTTATCGCGCGGGCGTGCCGTTGGCTTATGTGGCGGTGTTGCTGTGTACGCTTGGGCCGGTGAGTGTGTATTCGTTGACGGCGCTGGGGAAGAAGTTGGGATGGGGGACTAGTCTGCGGCTGGGTGGGGCTGTTGTCGTGTTGGGGTGTGTGGTGGGTTTTGTGGTGATGATGGGGTGGGTTTCCTGAGATTTGGGTATCCGAATCTAATCGAATGTTTCCCAGCTGCGAAGAGTGTGTTCGTAGATTTCCATGTTGACGCGCTTGCCGCGAAACTTTACGCCTTCCATGCCGAGGCGAAAGCGTTGTTCGGCTGCGGCTTCACCTCTTAGCTTGATCTCGCCGCCAGCACCGACGATGCGTTGCCACGGGAGTCCTTGAAGCGAGGCGTTGCGTAATAGCTTCGCTACTGCGCGGTGATATAGCGGGTAGCCCGCTGCTGCAGCGACTTTGCCGTAGGTCGAGACTTTGCCTTTGGGGACTGAGCGAATGATGCGTCGAAAGGCGTCGTCGCGCTGCTCATTTTTGCGGAGCGCATCTTTTAGGATTCTTCGCTTGAGGTTTTGTGGAGCGGCTGGCGGTCGCATGAGCAAAACTTTATCAGAGCTTGATTTGCGGCTGACTGAAGGGAAGGCGGTTCGCGCGTGCGCGAATGTCCCACCTTAGCGACGATGAAACTGTCGCGAAGATGGGGCACCCGGGTTTTGTGGACGAGTAGATTTCACGTACAGCCACTGGTCGCATCGCACGGCTAACGTCGATCAGAAACCGTCGACTTCGATGACAGCTTTGGCGAAGGCCTGTGGGGCTTCCTGAGGCAGATTGTGCCCGATGCCGCCGGTGATGATCCGGAATGCATATTTGCCGGCGAATTTTTTGCGATAGCCTGTGTCGTCGTTCGCGTGTGGTGCGCCGTTGGCATCCCCTTCGAGGACGATCGTAGGTACGGTGATGACTGGGCCTGCAAAGAGTTTTTGTTCGTACTCGTCGTATTTGGGCTCTCCCTGCGCCAGATCGAGCCGCCAGCGATAGTTGTGGATGACGATGGCTACGTGGTCCGGGTTGTTGAACGACGCGGCGGAGCGATCGAACGTTGCATCATCAAAGTTCCACTTTGGCGAGGCGGTCTGCCAGATGAGCTTGTTGAAGTCGTGGGTGAATTTGCTGTAGCCGAGCTGGCCGCGATCAGTGGCGAAATAAAATTGATACCACCAGGCGAGCTCTGCCCTTGGCGGCAGAGGCGCTTTGTTGGCTTCAGGGCTGCCGATCAGATAACCGCTGACGGAGACCATTGCCTTGCAGCGCTCGGGCCAGAGGGCCGCGATGATGTTGGCTGTTCGCGCTCCCCAATCAAATCCGGCGATGATTACCTTCTGGATCTTGAGGGCGTCCATCAACGCGATGATGTCGAGAGCGACCACCGATTGCTGGCCATTGCGGAATGTTTCGCTGGAAAGAAAGCGCGTTGTGCCGTAGCCGCGCAGGAACGGGACGATCACCCGGTAGCCCGCCGATGCCAGTAATGGAGCGACATCGACAAAGCTGTGTATGTCGTAGGGCCAGCCATGGAGAAGAATGACCGGAGGGCCATCGGCGGGGCCCGCTTCAGCGTATCCGACATTGAGGAGACCGGCGTCGATCTGCTTCAGTGAGGGGAACGATGTGTTCGTTCCGGGCTTAATCGCGGGCACATCTGCAGGGTTTGGCTTGCTGGATTGTGCCTCCGCAGAGCCGAATATGCCGAACTGGGCGGCGGCGATGGCCATGGCTCCAGTGCCGAGAAAGCGGCGGCGGTGCTGGTCGATTTCTTCAGACATCTTGATGGTATTCATTGATGAATCTCCTTGATTTGATTGGCGGCGAAATGCTGCCCAGAACGAGCCGGTATGATCAGCCCACTGATCAGTGCTGCGGCGACAACTATCTTCTCGGGAACGGAACGAATGATGCGGCGAAAGCGGCATCGCGCGACTCGTTTGTGAAGAGCACCTTCAGAATCTTTTGGTTGAAACTCTGAAGAGCAGCCGGGAGTCGTCTCACACAGACTTTATCATCACCGGATTGACGCAGAGCGCCGAGGCGCACATTCGCTTGCATTCCACCTTCACCCCGGTGTACCGTTCTAATCAGCATGACGAGCCGCTTCCAGTCCGCGTTTTTTACACTCTGCTATTGGCGCTATCCAGCGGCCGGCGGAGTCCTCGCATGCATCTCTGAAAATACCTAGAACACTTCAGAGTCTTCGATCTTCCCGAGCCGCGACCCCTAAAGGTCGCGGCTTTTGCATGTACGACACAAGATTCAGCAACTACACTACGGAGAGCACCATGACGCCAACCACTACCAAGACCGCCACCGACTCTCACACCACCGCTATCCCGGCTCACCTCAAGCGTCTCGTTCTAACCGGCTTCATGGGCGCGGGCAAATCGACCATTGGACGTCTCCTCGCCGCGCGCACCGGCTGGACCTTCCTCGATCTTGACGCACATCTTGAGGCACGTACCGGCGCCACCATCGCGGAGCTCTTCGCCCGTCACGGCGAGCCTCACTTCCGCCGACTCGAATCCACGGCGCTGGCCTCGGCTCTGGGACGCACCGATACGATCCTCGCACTGGGCGGCGGCACCCCTGAAGGCTTGACGAACCGGCTCCTGCTTGAGCAAACCCCCGGTACCTTCACCGTCTTTCTGGACGCCCCCTTCCCTACCCTCTTCGACCGCTGCATGCTTCAGGACATTGCCCGCCCGGTTCTCGAGGACCCGGCAGCCGCGCAGCTCCGCTTCGCTCACCGGCACCCTCTCTACACGCGTCTTGCGCGCCTCACCATCAATACGGCCGACCTTACCCCGGAAGACACCGTCGAAACTATCCTCGCGGCCCTGAATCAAAGTCCATACTCCCAGCCCTGAGTGCCCATTAGGCAGACTTTCTGCATCTAACTTCAAGCAGGAGAAGCCGCTGGCCACCCCGACGCCCACCATCATCCCCGATCCGGATCTGTCCAGCCGAACTGTGCGCGGTCACATCCTCTTCGCCGTCGGTGTTTTCCTCCTTCTCGGCCTGGCCTGGACCCTCCAAAAAGAACTGCTGATCATCTACGTCAGCGCGCTCTTCGCCACGGTCCTGATGCCCGTAGTCAACCGCATCACGGCCCTCGAGTTTCACAACCGACACCCCTCGCGCCCTGCAGCCATCTTTCTTCTCATCGTCGGCGTGGCCTTTTTC
>Ga0209060_10000506_pt1 | contig 69056 bp, 59 predicted proteins | sample Coa_R1_8_FD_187155 | JGI IMG/M metagenome (GOLD analysis project Ga0209060, IMG submission 187155) | Surface soil microbial communities from Centralia Pennsylvania, which are recovering from an underground coalmine fire - Coalmine... | ecosystem: Environmental > Terrestrial > Soil >... | reverse complement strand
TTCAGCAGCCCGTTTTCGCCAATGATGTCTTCTGGCTTCTTGTAGTCCGCCAGCAATTTGTCGATGAGGTCGAGGTCGATGGCCATCGTGTCTCCTTAGTGTCGTTCTTTCGATGGCCGTTTACACAGTCCAATTTATACCCTCCTCTTGTTCCAACCGCGCAGGTTCCATGAGTTTCCACCGGTCGCCAACCTCTTTCGCAAGGTCCGGAATAATTCCCATCGAGTGAAGACTCGGGCCCCGCTTTTTTATGCGTTGCCTCAAGCCATCAAGAGGCGCCCCTTGCATGTTTGCGTGCGTGATTTGCACAATGCGCTCTGTGGGCATCTCCTCCACGAACCACTGCAGCACCTCGCGGGATTGCAGGAAGACCCTTATCTCGTCAAGAGTATGTCCGGCCTGCTGGCTAACTGGCCGGCTAGAAAGCTCTATAAATACTAAAGGCTTATCCGCGTCTAAGTCATTCTCCAAATAGGGACAACCCAACCCGAAAGGGCAGCGCGTTTCCGGATCACGGAAATTAACTTGCGACGACGGCGAGACAGAGTTCCCGGACGCGGAACTCGGGTGCTCCGGGGCAGAACTGGGTTTCACACCTCCGTTTCCCTGAATCCGACCTTCGGCGAAATCACGATGACCTCCCGATCCCATTATCAAACCGAGAATCGCATCCCGAATGTCGGTGCGCCCGCGGCTTTCTGCGATTCTGGCCGCCGATATTAGGGACTCAGTGTCCAACCCCTCGATTTGGTTTTCCTTGACTGGCGGCCCCCCATTTTCAAGAAGCAGTGGGGCGAAAGATTTACGAATATTCCGGAAATCTATTTCCGGTTTACAGACTGCTTCTTCTTTAGAATCAGAATGATGTTCAATCCCGAAATTAGCTGGGGTTAGCGGAGGAGGTTGTTGTTGAAAAAAGGCGGCTCCCTTTCGTGCGGTCACTTCGGCGCGAGTCGATTCTCGTGGTCGGCCCGGTCTCTTGGCGGAATTGCGGACCGGCACTTCCTCAAAATTTTCCGGGAGGGCTTTTAGCGACCAAGGATCTTCAGGGCAGCGGGACTGAACTGCCTGTAAGGTTTGAAGCTCCCGAATAATGCCTCGGACGCGTCGGATGGTGACGTTAAGAAAATCGGCTGCCGCGGATAAGATAACTCTTGTATATTCGGGTGGCGGTAAGCCGAAGCCGGCATAACCGCTCTGAGTCCGATCCAAGATGTACACCAAGATCCAGGCGCCATTCGCGCCAAATCGTGCGACTAGGCGTTCATAGTTCCACTGCCTTTCAGGTGTTCGACCTTCCGCTTCGGATTCTGGTAGGCCCCTTCGCAGCTTCGCCCATCCTTTGCGATTTTCGGGCTCGACGCGCGTGCGTTTGCGGGACACCTACCATTCCCCTTCAATATTCAACGATTCGGAGCTGCAGGACTCGTATAAGCGGTTCGTTGGCACCACCAGTTCACCACGCTCCGTTATCGGGATAAGCCGTCTCATCGGTAGGCGCACGGCCAGCAAGGCCATCGGCGGCCTGATGAGAGGAGCCGTCGTGACGGCTTTGGCGATCAGACCGCTGAGCCCGATCCCGTGCGGCAACCGGAAGAATCGAGTCCAAATTTTTGGCCATTTGTTCGCCATAAATAGCAGCTCATCGCCGCCCACCTGCCGCGCGGACTTCTTCCGACCTTGCGAGACGGTCCTAGCAGCCGATCGCACTGATCGATTCGAGTTTCCGCTGCCCGTCCCTTACCGCCGTGGCTCTCGCCAGAGCCGTGGGCTTTTGGATCTGTGCTAAGCTCGTCTGGTGCTCCGACCAAATTTCCTCCAGGGTCGGATTCGTACCTTTTTACCAAAGGGTGCAGGTCACATGGTAACATGATGAAGCCCCAGCAGAGCAACCGACAACTCAAATTCGACTGTTCGGAAGAATTCTTTGGTCGCGTAAAACACGAGCGGCTCCAACGACAGCTCACGATTCAGCAGGTGGCGACTAGGGCTTTCGAGTTCTATTTTGCAATTCCCGAAACCGTCCATCGGATGCTGGACGAGGAGACTAACAAGACAGGGGCGCTCCAAGTGCACCTCAAAGCTTTTCTAGAAAAGCATCCCGAACCGATCCCCACATTGAACCTCTCTCCAGAGGCGATTACCCGCAAAGGGGATTTACAAGCCGTGGCGAACTACCTTGAACAAATGCCGCCTGAGAAGGTCCGCCTCGTCCATGACTCATTGGCCTTGGATTCTGTTTACTATCAAACCTTGCAGAAGGGCCAAATGGATGCTCCGGCGAATCCGTCGGGCGCTGGTTACAACGACGGCGGCCATGAACCTGCTGTTCCGCCGCCAGTGGTTTTCCGAGCCCGGGAGATTCGCCGTGAAGCTTTAAAAATCGCCCGGGAGCGCCTTTCACAACAGTTGGAAACAATACGTAGCGAGAGAGAAATGTCCGAACACCTCAGCCGGTCATCTAACAGCGCCGTACTGGTCCGACAACTCAAGTTCGAATGCTCCGAGCAATTCTACAGGCAGGTAATGGACGAGAAACTCCAACGAGGCCTGACTGTACAGCAATTGGCAACGCGGGCCTTGGCGCGCTACTTCGGGATTCCCGAATCTGTGCATCGGGCGCTCGATGAGGAGGTAGAGAGGAGCAAGACACAGTTGGAGAGCCTGATACGGCCCATTATAGAGCAGCTTACCTGGTCCTTACGAAGGAACCGCGGGCCGAAGCGGGACGTTGCGCCCGAAGTGCTGGCCTTCAGCCGTGAACTGACGGCGGTGACTCATTATCTCGAGCAAATGCCACCCGAAAAGCTTCGGCTCGTGCGTGAATCTCTTGCTTTGGATTTGAGCTATTACCGTACCTCACGAAAAATACAAACGGCCAAGCGCCGAACCCACCGCACCTCGACGACGGAATAGGCGCTGGGGAGCTTCGTCGGAGTCTCCCACCAATAGTTCAGGACAAGCCGTCGAGCGGTGGGTTTCAATACCCGACATAACGGCGCCATATGTAAACTTCGCTTTCCCGCCTTCACTTCTTCGGGTTGCAAGAATCATTGGTCGCGCCAGGGCAATCTGCGCGTGTGGCTTGCGACTGCCGGCCAAGTCTACTGCTTCGGCTCATGGAGTCCTCGCAGTCTGAAAAATGCGGTCCATATCGGACAGCTGCTCCAGACAGCCATCCAAACATTGATGCTGCAGCTCGACGTCAGGATCTGGAGCCGGAACTGGAGAAAGGATTCCGGCTTCCCCCGGTTTCGGTGTTTCTCTCCTGAGATATTCCAAGTAGATGAAGCGAGCAACCCGCAGGCAGTATCCACCAGGGTTCTTGCCCGAAATAGAAATGGATTTTTCCATTGCTTTCGCTGCCACTCGGTCCAGCGTCTGGTCGGCCAAAACATCCGCAACGGAGCACCGCCGGCGTTCGAAGTAGCGCACCAGGCTCTCCCTCAGATGCTGATATATCTGGCCCGCCGCTTCCCGGCTCTCCGGGTTCAAACAGTTCAGCAAGTCGTCGAGGGCGCCCTTGCCTAAAACGGGGTCGCTACCAAGGCGAGCTCGCGGGTTGGGAACTTGGTCGGGCCCCCGGGAAGCCATACCTCGTGCTATTTCCAGTCTCCCTGGATCATAAACGAGAGACTAATATCCCGGCTGGAACGACCGCGACAGTATATTTTTCTACAGAGAATTTCCCTTCGCAGAAAATCGTCTCGACGCCTCTGGCCGCCACGAACACACCGGGGGTTACAACCGCCACCGCCACTGTCACGCTGAATCCCGGGTGGTCCCTGGGATATGTCGTAGCCACTTGGACTCAATGAACCAGTAGATGGATTCGGTGCGGGAGCGGGATCTGATCACTTCTGTAGGACACATAGGTCTGGTCGTCTTCGAGAATGCGAAACGGACCGACGGAGTGCCCAAGCTCAAAACGTTGACAGAATCCGGAGAAGCGGAACTCGCTATCAAGAATAGGAACGGAAGAATAAAGGCATGGTTCGGAGCCAAGTCGCGCGGGGCGTATTGTTGGCGTTGGCCGTGTGTTCGACCGCCTTCGCCCAACTGAACCAGAACTGCACGGTCTCCGTGCTCAACCGCAGCGTACCGGTGACCCCGGATGGTTCCTGGGTGTTACCGAATATCCCAGCGAACTTCCGCCAAGTGAAAGCCCGCGCCACTTGCGTCCAGAACGGCCAAACCATCTTCGGCGAATCGGCTTTCATCACGGTGCCGCCCTTTTTTCCCGCGGAGCCGACATGACGTTCCGGACCGCGAGATGGTGAGTAGGCGATTGAAATCCGACGGTCTGGTGGGCCCGGCTGACCCCGGAGCCGCGGCGGGGTAGCTCCGCCTAAGGGTAGATTCCCTCGTTCATCAATTCCTCCCGAACGGCTGTCATTTCCGGGTCATTGATGCAGAGCACGCGGATGGTCGCTCGCCCGACCGGAGTCTTGCCGTGCAGTTCGGCCGCGTCCCATTCGAAATGCGCGCCCCAATCGTCCTTGCGCGGATGAAAGAGCGCCGCGAGGGAACCGGTGACGGGATCCACCCCCGCAATATTCGGCCCTTTGTGGCGGTTGCAGTGCAGGCACGCGAATGCCAGATTCTCGAGGGTGGTTTCGCCGCCGTGTTGGCGCGCAATGATGTGATCTACGTGGAAAGGGTTGGGATGAGCGGCCGCCGGGAGGTGGCAGTATTCACAGCGATGGCGCGCCTGGTTTCGGACCTGCCGGAGGAGATCGGGATTCACGAAGCCCGCAGCTTCTCACCCAGAACGGTTCGCGCTTTGGACTGCATGATAGCCAGCAGGTTGCCCACGTGCAGGTAGCTGTCATACTCCGCTTCTTCTTCTCGCGTGAGGGCTCCTGCCTCGGAGCGATCCGCCAGATACTCCATGCGTTGCCGGTCGCTTTCCCCGAATCCGATCGCCAGAAGATAGCGGGCCACCTCCGGAGAGATCGCCTGGTTCTGTGCCTGGATCAGCCGTGCCCAGATGACCGGCTCAAAATCGAGAGGGGCGGAATGTGAACCCATAGGTTTCCGTCTACGCTTCTATAGTCCCACTTTCGCTGCGGCGTTTTCCAGAAACAGCGACCCTTCTCTAATATACTTCCGCAGCATGGTAACGGACCGGTGGCCGGTCTGAGCCATGATGGCGCGTTCGGAGACACCGGCGGCGGCTGCGGCGGTCGCCAGTCCAGCCCGTAGCGAATGCCCGGCGAGCGGATCGGGATCGAGCCCAACTGCGGCGGCCGCCCGCTTCACCACCAGAGCCAGCTTCCTCGCTGACGTTCCGGCCTCTATACCTGAGCACTGCCATTGAACAGCAATATGCGCCTTTTCGCCTTGGAACGCAAGGGGCGGGCCGTGTTTTTCATTTCACCGCATTGACCCGCCGCCACATGGGCGCCGCACGCACTCGCGAGACGTCGCCGGCGGCCAGCAGCAACTGCGCCTCATACGCCTCCAGCGGCTTGCTTGCGCCGGTCGCCTCCGGCCACCACTGAAAGCGCCCTTTCGATAGCCGCTTCTGCAACAGCCAGAATCCCTGGCCATCATAGGTCAGCAGGCGGATCGCTGTCCCGCTGCGGCTGCGAAACACGAACACGCATCCGGAAAACGGGTCTTCAGCGAGCTTGTCCTGACAGAGCCGCGCCATCGAGTCGATGCCCTTACGTCCGTCCACCGGCTCGATCGCCACCAGCACGCGCATCTGCGGCGTGATCTGGATCAGGCGAGCATCTCCCACAGCGCCCGGCTGATGTCGGCCAACTCTGCCAACGCATACCTTTAAACTCGATGCGCAGCTTCCCTCGTAGCGCCTCCAGTTCCAAGACGCAGTCGCGTCCCGACGTCGGCGGCGCGATCAGTTCCACAAACGCCGGCGTAGCTCGCTTCCTACCCTTCGCTCCGTCTGCTTCCGCCGCACGCTTCAAATGATTAAACTCCAGGCGAAGTGCCCGCGAGATCTGATTCACTAGTCTTCCCGCGCAAGTTCGCCGGCCGCAGCCCAGAGCGTCTCCGGAATCCGCTCCCGGCCTCGGCGCTGTCTTCGCCAGCGCTGTAACTGCCGGTGCACCTTCCTCATCGGTGCAGGAACATTTACAGCCGGCCTCGGTTGCGCGCCAGTCTCCGCGTGAGGCATAGCTCGACCGTATCAACCCCGACCAGACCAGTCACGCAGAGTTGCCGAAAGGACACGTTCGCGTGCCGACTCCAACATCGGGGCACCCAAGATCGTCACGCTGCACATCCGCAGCACCGTAAATCACATAGCGGGCTTCCCAGCAGTCATGGATGACGGCTGGGGGCGACCCGTCCCCTGAAATAGCCAGTTTCGAAACATCTCCGCCCCAAGTACGTAAATGTTATAGTCGCTTTCTCGGATCACGCCGACATGGAGCAAAGCATCGATCGCGTTCTCCGCTATCATAGGATTGTCGCTTCCTAATAAATCGACGATTTCGGAGCGTTCGACCTTTCGACGGGCCGCGATGAAGCGGAATGCCGACTTCGCGTGTTCTCCGAATGTGTCCGACCACTGAGCAAAATCGTTGCGTTCTCTCATAAACAGGCGGATCACTTCGTCTACGTTCCCTTCGGTTACGGACTCGAGTCGACTGCGGAATTTCCACCACAGATTGCTCATAATGTATTGAATCAGGAACGGGTGACCACCTGTCTGGCGTAACACGTACTGTGCGACCGACTCCGGGAGGTGGTACCCGGTTGGTTCGTTAATCAGTTCCAATGCTTCCGCTTCCGCAAGCAATCCAAGCGTCTTCGTACCGGCGATAACATTCAAAAATGGCGAGCCAGCGACTTTATAAAGCTCCTTGATCTTTAAGGTTCCGGCGATGATGATCGAGACATTCTCGCTCACTTCCGATGCGCTCACAAGGTGGCGCAGGTTGTAGAACATTCCTCGTGACCATTCATATCGCTGCAATTCATCAATCTCGTCAATGATGATCGCCACCTTCAGGCGGGAGGAAAAGGCTTTCACCGTGGAGCGCAGCACTTCACGAAATCGCGGAAATGCTTGCTCCTCTTTCAGATCGGGATCGAAGAGTCGCCCGCGGTCGAATGGTTTGTCGGGAAAGCGCGTTCCCCAAACATTTTGCTCGAATTCCAAAATGATCTGCTGATAAATCACTGCCTGACTCAGTTTGGGGAATTCTTGGGTGCTTATGAGATAGCCTGCAGATCCACGTAAGCAACCAGGACACCGGGCAGGTTTTCGCGGAGTTGGTACACCAACGCTGCTCTTCACCGGTCACCGTATTGACGCTCCTGGCCGCAAGAAGCCGCGATTTCCGGCGGACAAAGAGGGTGTCGCGCGCGCGGCCATCTGCGAGGCCGTAAAACGCGAGTTGCCCGCTGATGGCCAGCCGGTCGTGGCAATCTCAGGAGGCGCAAGCGGCGGAGACTTGCTGTTTCTCTAATTGTGCGAAGAGTTGGGTATAAATGATCGGCGCATGTACCTGATCATTCCACGTGATGAGTATGTGAAGGCATCGGTCGCGCCATCAGGGCCCGGCTGGATTGACCGGTTCCAGCGTCAGTATTCGACCGCGGTCGTGCGCGAATACCAGCGCGAAGACAAGCTGCCGGACTGGCTCGAGGACAAGCCCACCTACGGCGTCTGGCAGCGCTCGAATGCTTGGATGATGCATAATGCGTTGGCAATCGGCGGCGAGCAAACGACTCTGATTGCGCTCTGGGATGGAAAGGGCGGGGATGGAAAGGGCGGCACCGCGCACATGGTTGAAACGGTCGAAAGCCGTAGCGCGCGCACGATCATCCTCAGCACAAACGAACTCTTCGGTGGCTAGCTACTTTTTCACAACCTGAGCTCCTGCGTTTCTTGTGGCGGTATGGGCTGTTATCGCCAGGAATGTACGTCAAGCAGCTGACTAGCGATGTTCAATACCGAGATGAAACTCCGGTCCGACGCTGGGCAGATGCGCGATTAGGGTGTTACGCGGCCAACAGCTGTGCTCAACCCTCGTTGATTCCATCATGGCCAGTGCCGCTTGCAGTCACGCGGTACCAGAGAACAGCGCGTCGATATCGAACCGCACTTCAGTGTCATTACACCCGGACAGTCGTCCTCAACAACGAAAGCCGGCGCGTGTGTACGGCGACGTAGGGATTCACAGCGTTCGCGGTCCGCGGTTGGACGTCGGGCGATCAGCGATGTCAAGCACTTGTTAACGCGCCAACGCCTTTACATCGCACGTACCGCAATTGCAGTTCGCGTGCGCTATTCAATTGGGTTAGTCATGCGGGATGAACCCTTGGGGTATGGTGCGACGCTCAACTCCACCAGACGTCGTGTATATGGGAGTCCTTCCCGCGGTAGATCGTATGTAGGGTGCCGCCCGCGGAGTATCCGATCGGGTCACTATCGGCAAGAGGGGCGCGAGAAATGGATCTGTCTTGAATCGAGCTGGTGATATTAGACCACGTCCAAGAGCCGTCCCACGAGAGCTGATATATGTGATCGTCCTTCCCACGGAAATCGATTCGCTGGCTGGGCCCCCAACCGAAGCCAAATGGATCTCCTTTTGGAGAGGTGGGCGGCTTGGTCTCGTTCGTGACATCATGACGCCGCCAGATCCCGCCTTCGAACCAGGCGTCGTAGATCGCGCCGGATAGGTCACGGTAAATCACATGCAAACAGCCAAAGTGATCGTAGATGGCCGGATCGCCTGCCGTATTTGCGAGCCGCATGTCTCCGCGCCGCCATTCGTCGCCTTCGGCTTTGTGCCAGGTCAGTTCGTAGATGCAATTATCGTTCGCCCGGTATACGATGTGCTGACGGTGACCAATGCCGATGCCTCGCAGTGACCCTACAGGTTCAGGAAGGCCCAACTCTGGGAGATTCCTATGTTCCCACCGGCCGCCGCGCCAGATTAATTCGTGGATCGATCTGTCCGTGCCGCGATACACAACATGCTGCGTATCGTGAAAAGCGTACCCGAACGGATCGCCTGTGGCCGCCGCAAGTTTTGAGCTTATGTCATCTGTATCGTTGATCACAGTGTGAATCCAGTCATTAGGATCTCGCCTATGTTCGTGAATCCGCCCTTCGTTGTCGCGATACAGCACACGCAGCTCGTCGCCGAAGAAGAATGCTGCAGGGTCGCCAGCGGCCGGAGGTCGCGCCAGTTCGTGATGCCGCCAGCGCGTGTCATAGGACAGCTCATGCACGCGGCCTTCGCTGTCGCGATAAACGATGTGCGGCTTTTGCTTTGCGACGGCGACTGGGCGTCCGACGGCATTGGAGCTTGCGTCGGAATCGGACTCCAAGGTCACGTCCACATATCGCCAACGGCTGATACGCCTGACGCCCAGTAGTTCCAAGCCGCGTTCGCCCAAAGCAGGCGCTTTCGGCCAATGTAAGACGTTGGCGATTGCAAGGTACAGGCGACTGAGCCCCTGGGCATCGTTGATCGATACCGCCTCATACAACGCAAACGGGAGTCTCAGATCGGCGGTGGCCAGGCCTTTGTGGCACACCGGAATAACATCGATATTAAGCGCCCAACCTCCGCCAGCCTCGAAGTGAAGCCAAGAGCGATTCACCGATTGCGGGCTGCACAACACCAGCAGCAACGCGCTCGCCTTCAACTGCTCGCGCGTGCGATCGAACCATGATTGGCCCGCTTCCAACGCAATTGGATCGGATGAGTGGAACACCCTGACCAAACCATGAAAATCCTCCTCAATCGCCTGGGCGAGGCGCAAGGCAACGTCCTGCTCCTCCGCAAAATGGCTCAGGAAGATATTGCAGGTCGGCGAGTCCGCCCGTTGCTGAGAGTCTGGGGCCATAAAAATACAGCTTAGCTCTAAAATCATCCTAGCGCTGCGGCGGTCCCGCGCTCGTGAGATCGGAAACAATCTGCACCGACACTCCAACGACCGCGATCCTCAGCTCTGAATCACAGATGAGTTGCCTCAGTTCTGCAATGAGGGTTTGTCGGCAGCCCCGCAATCAGTTGCACCGTCCCTCGCGGTCTGACGGCTGTCGCTCGCCGCAAATTGGAGTATTCCTGACCAGTAGAGATCGCGACCCAAGATAATCCGATCGAGCGCCGGTTGCGGATGCCAGCCGTCCTTGTGCTCGCATCTTCATCCGCCACCTCCGTATATTCTTGCGCGGGCCATGCTCTCCTGGGCCTGGATGAGGTGCACGAACTTTCACGCGATGGCCGAGCGTCGTTGCAGTGGCGCTGTCGTAGGAACGAATAGCACCAACTGTTTGCGATGCCGTCAATACGCTGTTTGTGTAGTGACGTTCGATAAAAACGCATCGCTGGCGTGGGAAGGGCTGTTGTCGCCAGTAATTCGGTCAGCTATGCCGAGAGAGCTGGATTACTCCTTGGCAAATATCACCCTTCTTAAGCCGGCGGCGATCCGAAGAAGGGGATGATCGATTGTAAAGTAAGGTATAGCCAGCAGGCGGTCCATGTCGTCGCGAACCGTCGAATAACGAGAGCGGCGGACGCTCTCAACGACCTGATGATTGCAGATTGCAACGAAAATCGGCGCAGAACGAAGACATCAGGGTCTTGCAGGTTTTCACGAAGCGACCCGGGTCCACACGCGTCATTGACAGCAGCCACCCTATCGCCGAGCGTTCTGAGCAAAACGGTGAATTCCGGCCAACGTGCGCCGAGAATAGTTGCCCTATTGGCGATTTGCTGGTTTCTGGCGCGCCGTGCCTCCACCGACTGCTGACTGTGTGCCGGTCGATACATCCCAAACACGAGACACTATTCGCAGCGTTTCCCCGCGGTTCCCGCACGGTGCGGACTAAATTCCGCGGTTCACTGTCGGGCGGGATCGGCCTCACGAAGAAGCTTGCGCGCGCGGGATTGCATTACGGCCAGGAGGCTGCCGATACGCAGGTAGGAATCGAGTTCCTGCGCCTCAGCCTCGCTCAAAGAGCCGGTCCTGGCCGGGGCCGAAAGCTCATTGACGCGATCCTCGTCGGAGGGAGGAAGCCGCATGGCGAGCAGGTAGCGGCCACCTCCGGGGTGATCGCGTGCGGATCGGCTTCGATGACCCGGGCCAGAATGGCCGCTTCGGTATTGGAGGCAACCACGTGGGAACTCATTGGCTCTCCTGGTCTCAATCATCCGCCATTTGGCGCGAAAAGGAAAATCTGTCCAAATCTAAACCCAAGGAGCAGGGCGAACCGCCCCCAGCGAAAAAAGAGCCGGCCGCGGCGGGAAACCTCCGATGCGCGCCTTGCGGTGGCATTTTACAGTCCCACCTTCGCCGCGGCATTTTCCAGAAACAGCGACCCCTCCCGAATGTATTTGCGCAGCATGGTAACCGACCGGTGGCCGGTCTGGGCCATGATGGCGCGTTCGGAGACACCGGCGGCCGCGGCGGCGGTAGCCAGGCCGGCCCGCAGCGAATGCCCGGCGAGCGGATCGGGATCGAGCCCAACTGCGGCGGCGGCCCGCTTCACCACCAGAGCCACCGACTGGGCCGTGAGCCGCTTCCCCCCAATATGCCCGTGACGGTTGATCCTCCGAAATACCGGCCCGTCGTCGGCGCCCAGGATTTCGAGCCAGGCTTCGAGAGCGCGGACGGGGCAAGTGGCGGGCGTCGAGCCGTAAGGGATGCCGAGCCGCCTTCCCTGCCCTTCCGGATCGGTTTTGGAGCGCCGGATATTTGCGACGAGACCCTCGCGGTTGAATTCGAGATCGTCGACGTTGAGGCCGACCAGTTCGGAGCGGCGGAAGGCGCCGGCGAAGCCGACCAGCAGCAGAGCCCGGTCGCGGACATCGAGCGCGCGGTTCTTTTTCAAAGGCCCGACCATGGCGCGCAGATCTTCGGTGACCACCGGGCGCTTGCCGGTTTGGGCCGTTCCTTTCTCGCGCCGGATCCCAGCCATCACCTTCCGCACCGCCAGATGGTGAGTCGGGGAGTCGAAGCCCGCTGCCTGGTGGGCCTGGCTGATCGCGGAGGCGCGGCGGGCGAGCGTGCTGGTCTTGGCGGTCTGGGCGAGCGCGGAAAGATAAAGCACCAGCGTTTCGGGGGAAGCAGGCAGACTTCCCCGCCCCGCGGCCTGGCACCATTGCAAAAAATGCCGCCAGTCGGCGCCGTAGGCCCGGCGGGTATTGAAGGCCTGGGAGGCGCGGAAGTAGTGTTCGGCCTGAGCGGTGAGGGTGAGATCGCCGGGAGCGGGAGCTAAAACCGGGAGTAGTTCCGTGGAAGAATCCATAACGGACCTCATAGCATAGCAGAAAAGCTAAGTAGTGATAGTGGCCCCTTATCGCTACTCAGAAATCCCGCATCTGCAACGAACGTTGCAAACCATGCTGAATTCGGGCTATCCTGATCCTGACCCGTTTTCAGGAGGTTAGCTGCGTTTATGCCCGCTGTTCCCCTCTTCCTCCACCACCTGGCCCACGGTATTTTGGCGCTCGAGGCTTTGCCCGAAGGTGTAGTTGACCGGAAAACTTTAGAGGAAGCCCTGGGCGTCGGCAAGTGGACCGCCTGGCGCATCATGAAGCGCTGCGGCGCCTCCCCGGGGCCCGGCGGCGCTTTGGTCTGCCGACGCGACGAGCTGGTCTTCCAGCTCCGCCGGATCGCCGAAGATCCCCACTTCGCCCCGGAGATCCAACGACGGGAGCGCCTCTCCGCTTACCTCGACCGCATCCTCCGGGATTCCACCCGGCGACACAAGGAGATTACCCGCAATCAGGCTGCTGCGGACCTCCTCAGCAGCCGCTTCGCCTCCCTTCCCCCAGGCGTCGATCTCTCGCCCGGCGAGCTCCGCATCACCTTCTCCGGCACCGCCGAATTCCTGCAAAAGTTCGGCGCCGTCGTCTTCGCCCTGCAAAACGACTACGAGAAAATTGCGGAGTTCATCGACCACTGGCAGCGAATTAGCCCTCCCAACCTGCGGGCGGATTTGGTAAATCCAAGAGAACCCGCTTGATCCCTTCTATGATGATCTCCTGCTGCTCCAACTGGTTAAAAGCTGCCTTTCGCCTGAGTTCGGCGGCGATAGATAACGGGCACCGTAATGAGAGCTGGCGCACCGGCTCCCGCTGTACCAGCGGTCGCGGCGTCAGGCCACCAGCAACCGGGAGCGCCCCAGCTGCTACCTGGTAGCTATCCGCTACCTTCTCTCTCGCCGGTTCGGGTCGGGTTTCTTCAATTGTCCGCCCGAGAAGCTTTAGCTCGGCTTCCCTGTCACTGTCTGTTTTGTTGAAATTAGTGAAAGCTGCTCTTAAACCACCGCGATCGCTTGTAGGCATTTCGCAATCTCCTCAGCCAAGCTCCGAATCTCTGCAGCTGCTTTTCCTTCCGGTTCGTACTTGGTTACGGTCGTACCTACGGTCGGGGCAAGGACAAAAGCTTGGCGAGTCGTGATTTCGCTCCGAAGTACTTGCACGTCTACACCTTCGATACGAAATATGTCCTCGGCTACCGAGAGCGCTTCTGCACCAGTTCGCGTCTTTCCGGGAGCTTTTCCGTTGACGACTATAAACACCTTCTGATTTTCTTTGAGTGCCGCCACATCCTTCAGTAAGGGCAAAAGCTGATGGCTGGCCAAGTAATCTAGCATCGAAGGGCGTACCGGGACGATTACCAAATCGGCCGCGAGAATTGCCATTCTCGATATGCTTGTTTGGCTGTCTTTGCCGGAAACAACCTGGGAAGCGCCGGGCGGGCAGTCGACAAGAACTACGTCAAAACCCTTGCCGACCATCTCCCGGATTTTACGGTGAATGTCCTCATGCGGATGGGTCATAACCTCAAAAGGAAGGGCCTCCTCTCCGGCACGCATCGCCCACTGTTGAGCGCTAGCTTGGGGATCCGCATCAATCAGCAAGACTTTCAGGCCACCTTCAGAAGCCAAGACCCCAGCTAGATTCATGGAGACCGTGGTCTTGCCGCATCCGCCTTTTTGGTTTGCGACCACGATAACGGCTGGCATACCTGTAAAGCTATCGCATAGTTACCGGGCTGTCAACTGGTAGCTACCAGGTATCTATACTAAAACATGGATTTTACTGACCATTTTAAGGTAGCTACCGAATAGCAATTTGATAGCTATCGAGTAGCTATCAGACTCTCGCGTGGATTCTCCGTCCGCTTGCACCTCATCCTTGGGGATGCGAGGTCCGGTTATGCGCGTAGGAGGAGCAGGGCAATGCGGTGTAGTTCTGTGGAAATTGTCCGGCCGCCTTGGGTGTAGTTTTGTGGAAATAAGTGTAGATTCGTGGCACTCTGGTGTAGTTACGTGGAAAATTTAGGCGCTACATAGCTTGTCAGAACGGCATCCGGTGTAGATTCGTGGAAATTTCGTGCTCTCGGTGAGTGTAGTTTGAAGGCAGGTCCTGGCCTCCGTAGGCCCCACCGCGGTCGAGTATGATCTTTAAGATTACCTTCGGTAATAATACTCGGTGTAGAGTCGTGGCAATAGAGTGTAGGTTTACGGGAATCCAGTGTAGGAGCACAGAAGAGCTGGTGTAGGCGCATGGAAGCGATTGTGAAGGCCCATGGAAATCCGGTGTAGGTGCGTGGAAATTAGCTGCCCGTAACCAGCCTATTTACAACAGGTTAAGGCATTCTAAAGGTTCTTAGATTTTGTCTCATAGTACACTTCACACCAACAGCATCATGGTTTATACACCGAGGATTAGCAATGGCTGAACCCGTTGGCGCTCCCACCCAAGCCCTCATGCCTGTTGTTGTCGAGGAGGTCGACCTCGTACGGGTCGAGAAAAGCCTTCACTCGTTAGGTTTCTTTGCCTCCACAGCGAACCGCGAAGTATCTCGAACCGTGGTTCAAATATTCCGCCGACCGGACGGTCAGAGAATTCAAGCCAAAGCCGTTATAGAAGGAATTCCGAGCCTCGGCCTTCCTACAACCGCAGACCGCGACAAGTACATGGCGTTTATGAAGTTCGCGTTGGACCAGCGAGAATTTCAAGGCCAAGTAACGAACCCCATTCGTTTTACCGGCGCGGACATGATAAAGATCCTTCGATTACGGAAAGGGGGGTTTCATTACGATGAGATCAACGATTGGTGCAAACGGATGGTCGCCACGACCATCATGTCGGAAGCGTCAATCTTTCTAGCGGACCGACGCCAATATGCTACAGACACGTTTCACGTATTCGATCGCGTCGTCTTGGTGGGTGAAGAATTAAGCGACGGGAATCGTTCCGAGTTTTATCAGGTATACCTCTCCCAATGGCAACTAACAAATTTAAATCAGGGCTACCTGCTTCCGTTAGATTTCAACGCCTATTTGAAGCTGAAGCGGGATATCGCCAAAGCGCTGTTCGGCCATCTAAGCGTCTGGTTCTACGCAAGCAGAGGCCAATCCATCGAGAAGCGCTATCCAGATCTCTGCCAGCTCCTAAATATTCGAGCATACCCGCACCTTTCGAAGGCGGTATCCGTTCTCGAACCGTCCTTAAATGAACTGATGGATATCGGCTACCTATCCGATTGGGAACTTGTCAGAACGGCCAGGGGGAGCGATTTCAAACTGGCACTCTCCCCAGGGAAACGGTTGTTGTCTCTGCCCAATTTCTCGGCCGTCGTTAACCCCGAAGCTCGAGCCGCACTCGAAGCACGCTTGCCCGCATGGGTTGGCGATCTCGTTCAAAGAGGTGTAGCTGAAAGGAAGGCTCGTCAGTTAGCGCTCGATGTCCCAGACGACCAGCCAGTAGCGGATCAAATCGAATATGCCGAGTTCCTTATCCAGCAGGACCGTCGCGGGCGCGGAAGGCTCAATAACCCGGCCGGGTTCCTTATTTGGGTGATTGAGCACAACCTTTGTGTGCCACCCGATTTCCAGACCTCGGCAAAACGCCGATTACGACAAGCCCAAAATGACGGAGATAACGAGCAACGGCTGAGGGTCTTACAACTGAAGAACGATTACGAAGAATACTGCAGCACTGAGGTACAAAAACGGTTTGAAACTGATTACACCCCAGAACGCCTTGAAACGGCGCTCCGAGAACAGCTGAAAGTGATTAAGCGCGAGCAGCCTGATTGGTTCGGGCGGACTCCTGAATTGATGCGTCGCGAAGTCGCCATCGGGCGCCTGAAATCGATAATTAGGGAGAGCCTAGACCTTCCTAGCTTCGAACACTGGAGCAAACAGGACCTTCAGCAGCGCCTCTTCTGAAACGGCTCTTTCCACAGATCTACACCATCTTCGAGATAGAGTAGTGCCTGGCGAAACCTAACGTCATTCATTTTCTCTTACTCCAACGAGCCCTGGCCGCTTTTTGAGCGATTTCTTTGCGCCGTTTGGGGCTTAGTTTAGCCGCCCGCGCTGGACCGCCGATTCGACCCATAGCCGCAGCTGCTTCGCTCACAGCCGACTTGTCTTTCTCTTTCGCCATGCCGCTGATTCTATAGTACTTCCTTTTCGTCAAGCATGGGCTTTGTCTTTCTCTTGCCAAAATGCTTGACGTCAAGCATACTATAGCTGGAACGATAGTTTCGAGAAGCGTGGCGTTGAAACCCGCGCGGGAAGGGAATCCCATGAAAAACGACGAAGATGTGCCGGTAAGCGAAACTTGCTTCACGGAAGCCGAGGTTAGCAGTAGGGAGGTGGTTAGACATGTCCGTAATTGAAAAAGTCACATTCCAACCCAACATGCCGGTCCGCATGGCTTTGAAATTCCGGGACGGCAAAAAAGTGGAGGGCCGCTTCGGTGATCAGGAATATTACACCCTCATCGACGGCCGCGGTATGTACTTGGATTTGGATGTGGCCGCCAAGCTCAACGTATTGGAACTACAGCCAGGCGAGCCCTTCGAGGTCTGTAAATATTGGACGGGGAAGAAGGGGGACAAGCCGCAGTGGGACGTGCGCCGCGTCAATGGCGCCCCGCCTGCCAGACCAGCGCTGGGCGCCAGCCCCCCACAAAACAACCTGGAGCGCGATCTTGCACGATCGCTCGAACTCGGGCGTGGCGGTCAACCCGGAGCGGATGCGCGAACATCCGCTCCGGAGGCGGCTGCACCCATTTCACTAGAGCAGCCACCACAACACAACAACAATGGCAATGGTAGCAAGCCGAGCGGCCACGGCAATGGCAATGGTTCCTGGGTTGGGATCGCCACAGCGGTTCCTGTTCCGGTAAAGATTCCACTCAATGTTGCTTTCCGGGAAATCCTTGCCTTCTGCACTCAAGAACTGCAGGCCGCGCATGAGCAGTGGAGCGACAACGCTCGACAGGATTTGGTCTCCACACTATTGATTCAAGCCGCCCGCGAAGGCTGGTGCACGGTTTGGGAAAGAGGGAGCAAATGAGTATAGCTCTCAAACTGGCCATCAGCAGTCGCCCTGGGGATATTTTGTCGCCCACCTCTGGCACCCAATATCGTCGCTGCGCGGCGCAGTGGCGATTCCGCCATATTGATAAACTTCCCGATCCGCCAACCGGCGCTCTCACGCAAGGATCGGCGATCCACGCGGCGATTGGCGAGAACTTCCGGCAGAAAGTCCAAACGGGAGAAGATCTGCCGGCGGCCGCTGTCCAGGCGCTCTATCGAAATGCGTGGGCGCTTCTGGTGAAGGGCGAGTTTCCCAGCCCCTTCGGCATACCCAAGCTGCCGGCGGAATTTGCGGACGATGAGGATCCGGAACAGCTCAAGGCAGAGGGAGAAGCATTAGCCTTGAAATACCTCGATGAAGTCTGCCCCGGAATGGAACCCGCCGCGGTCGAACTGCCAGTCTCGGGGGAGATCGGAGGGGTGTCGGTCCGTGGCTTCATTGATCTGCTGGATACGTCGGGACGTGTCGTCGATCTGAAAGTGGTGAAACGATCGCCGTCAGAAGTCTCGGCTGATTACCGGTTTCAAGTAGCCACCTACCGAAAGCTTTGTCCGCAAGCCTGTGGGGAGGCTCGAGTCGACTCGTTGGTGAAGAATAAGGCGCCGAAAATTGTGCAACAGGGCTACACGGTGCAGGCGTGCGATTTGAACGAGACCGAGCGCATGTACCCACTGGTCCAGCAGGCGATCCGAACCGGTCTGTTTCTTCCCAACCGATCCAGCTACATGTGCTCGCGTAAGTACTGCTCGTTTTGGCGCGCCTGCCAGCGCGAGTTCGGCGGGGAGGTCGGCGATTGAAGTGATGTGGTCCATGTGGAACGCCCCTTCCGATCGCGACTACTACGAGCAATTCAGAGCCGAAGAAGAACGCTGCATGGGTTGTGGCGCTCGCCCAGGCGAGGCGTGCGAAGAGGGCTGTGATTCCCGGCGGCTGGCATCCCTCAGAGAAGTGGAGGCCATTGCGAATGACGGCGTGGGGGCTGGGTTACTGAGCGAGGAACTGCGGAGACTTGAGGGGCCCATCGCTGAATTGCAAGACCCAGTTGAAGCAGATTTCGATGGACCTCCAGGATTGCGCACCATGGGGGATAGGACGGAAATTCTCGCAAGGGCAGGGAAGTGAGGAGCTGCGATGGGGGTGTTTACGCGATGAAGGAGCCCGGCCGGTCGCGCCGAATCGCAGGCTAAGAGTCCTGTCCCAAAAACCAGTTGTAATCGCGCAATCGCGCAGTGGCAAATAGGGGGTTTATACACCCCAAAAACCTGTCCCAGAATTTGTAGGTTTTGGGACGGGCACGCTAAGCTGTTGAAAATCCGAGACGAATTTTGGCTAGCAAAATGGCTCCCGCGCGGGTTACGGGCTTTACGGGTTCGATTGACTGCGCGATTTGGGCCGTTTTTCCGCGTGTGGAGTGCGCGATTTTAGCCGCACGAATCGGCCAAAAACGCCCGCTCTAACCGCTACCCACCGCCGTTACTCGACCCTCGCGCCCGCCTCGGCCGGCGATCGGCCGGCGCGCCGGAACAATGCACGACGCTCGACACTGGCGGATTCGTTCTACCGCGTGCGAGCAGTGTTCCGGTTTGGAGCGGTGACGAGCGGGCGGAACAGCTGCGGTTGAACTTCAAATGCTTACGGCGGCTCCGCTCGGGACGGCGACATTTCCGCCGCCCGGCCTGCGCCGCATCCCGCCGGACCGCGGCCGACTCGGCCGGCGATCGGCTGGCGCGGTGCGGCGCACGCACTGCGGAACGGGCGCGACGACTCTGCGTTGACGCACACCTCGCCGCGTGTGGCGCATCTGTACCGACTCCGCGGCACCAACGGATACCGCAAGCGCAACGCCAGCTATCAACCCCCACGCCCCACCAAAGTACCGATCGGCGAGGGGCGCAAGCCCCAGCCCCATGGCGTGCCAGGGTATCTGCGCATCGACACGGTGGATCAGGGCGATCAGGACGGGCGCAAAGGACTGTACCACATAACGCGGTCGACGAATTGACGCAGTGGGAGGTGGTGGCCGCCCCCCCCCACACATTTCGGAGATGTGGCTATTGCCAGTTCTGGAAGCGCTCTGGGGCAATTCCCGTTTGTGGTCCGGGGATTTCACTCCGACAATGGCAGCGAGTTTCTTGACTACAGCGTGGCCAGCGCCTGAAGGCGGATCGCTTCGCTCCCGCCTTCAGGCTCATTGTTTGATGAGAATATGCTACTCCCCCACCGCGACCGTTCGAATCGCCGCGGCGCTTCGCAAGCATGGGTCGGCGAGCCTTCATGCTTACCCGTTCCGTGCCACTCTCGCCGCTATGCGAGTGCGTGCGAAACACGCTCTCAGACAGGGAGAATTGAAGAGTAGAATTGAGGCGTTTGCTTTGAGCGTTTTCCTATCCTATAATCGCTTGGACGCGCGAATCGATGGCTATGGCTCTTGAATCTTCCGGCAAGGTTCTGCGCAAGGTCCGGATATTCGTTTCTTATCCCCATAGCTACCTCGACTACGTTAAAGATATACAGCAGAGATTGGAAGACAGGGGATTCTATGTCTGGTCCGATCGACCCGAAGTACGGGCCGGCGACGACTTCGGAACACTCATTAGCGAGGAGATGAAGAATTCCGACATGGTATTGCTCGTCGTCGGAACCGATTACAAAGGGAAATGGTGCGAATTCGAATCGGCAATCGCGCATCAGCGAAGGGACGAATTTAGCCGCCAGGGCATCCACTTTCCAGTCATACCGATTAGGATCAATGAAAATTGGGATGCTTCCAAGTTTGAACGGCTCAGTCATATCCCCTGGCAAGGAACAATTTCGGACCTTCTGGCAAATAAATTCCCCCGGGAGAGCCTCTTCGACGAGATTTGCTCGGAGATCACTATAGCGGCGCCACCCGCTCGCCCGGTCTGGAATATGGCAAGCCCAAATCCCTTCTACGGACGGGACGACGTATTCACGGACATTGAAAAGGAAAAAGTGCCGTGTATGTTGATTAGGGGTCTCGAAGGCAGCGGAAAAGCGACGGCAATTGCGAATTTCGCGGGGCGGCAAGCATTCCGGCTGGCCTGGCGCATCCACGCGGAATCAACCGAAACGTTGAATAAGGATCTGCGTGATCTCGGGCTTCAACTAGGTTTAACGGTGCGCGAAGCGGCGAACAGACACGTTGTGATTGAGGCTCTCGGAATCATTACGGACTGGGTGATTTGTATCGAGGACGCGAAGGTACCACTGGACATAAACCTGCCCAGCTCGGGGCGGGCGTTTATAACATCGTCGATCCGCGATTCTACTTTTCCTTATCCATGGCGGGACGTGGGACCACTGACACTGGAACAGGCGTGCGCCTTGTTTCATAACCGTTCCCGTAATACCTATCCAAGAGCCGACGTCGAGCGGCTCGTGGAACGTTTGGGGATGCTCCCGGGTGCGGTGACGAGAGCTGCGGCTAGCATCGACGACGGGATCAGCCCAACCGAGTACCTCGCCGAGTTGTGGCGTAATCACCCGATGAGCGAAGAATGGGAGCACCATTTCAAGCCGTTGACAAGTGGTGCCACGCGTCTGCTACAGGTGCTCGCGTTTCTGCCGGATCGCGAACGCCTTCCCGCTGAAATTCTGAATCCCTTCCGGATGCCTTTGACGGTCCGCGCTGATTGTTCAGGGCCCAACCGCAGAAAAATTCTCCGGGAACTTCGCCGGCATTGTCTCGTGGATGGCGACGACGCTGCGTTTTCCATTAGTCTTCCGGTCCAGGACGTGATACGCGCGAGGATGATACAGGAATGGGATTCGGCGGAATACGTTTCTGCAGCCGACCGTATCCTTCGAGCCTCCGCTGGCATCATCTCCCCGGGAGTTCGTTTTCGAGGCCACCTGACTTGCGCGAAATTTCTTGAATTTACACGTCAAAGCGGCGCAATCGACATCATCGAGAGGGCTCTTGCTGAAGACGAGTGCCCTTCGTCGATTCGCGAAGAGTTGAAGCTTCTGAAGCAGTCAATTGACCGCCACATGCTTCCCTCCAACCTTCCCCCAGACGATATCCGGGAGGAAGTTACAAAATGGTGGAAAGAATTGCTCGATAATGACCTCCCGTGCGCCGCCTGCATCGCCGTGCTGGTCCACCTGAGCCCCGAGTACTCGCGCCGAAGCATGATGGAAAGACATAGTGCTTGCCTTCCCACTGAGATTAGGAGTCTGCTGGAACCCGCAAATTGGGCCGACGCCCTAGGAAAGTACGAAGGCATGTTGATTCTCGATCGCGACCGGGTCGAATTTGATCGTGAGGCATCTGAGGTCATACGTGGCCTCCTGACTCAGAATGAGTCCGCGTGGGTTGACGCAGCGGTCGAATACATGGCCGCGGTCGCCATGGCTGACCGCGCCGGATTGCGCCAGTGTGAACTAGCGCTCCGCCACACTAGGTTTTGTGCCGGTGTCCATTTCGGAAGAGTGGGAGTGAATCAGGGCGACTGGGATTCCCTAAGAAAGTCGCTGTCTCTCTTAGATCTTGCCACAGCCCGTATCGAAGAAGTTGACGATCCGCGACATGCTCTCTATTACGCGTGGTACCAGGCTGTTTCATCTCGGTTGGACGCAATGGAAAGGAGAGAATCTACGGGACCAGGAGGAAGATGAGGAGGCGGCAGTGGTTGTAGATACTCACCGCATAGTGCTAACAATCGGGCTAAATCCAGTGCCGTGTCTTGTTGCAGCGCACCGGCTGATGGTCTATTACGACCGGGCGGAACGCCTGGACGCTCCGTGGCCACGTCTGTTGCTGGCCTGTTCGCCGAGATCGCTGCCGCACGCCGAAGCCATCGCGAAGATCTTGAGGCGCAAGCTGGGCGATTCCCGGGTAGTTCGCGAAATTCCGATAGAGCACCCTTTCGTGATCGACGACGTATACGATCCCGAGGTCCTGGCCTCTGCGTTCAAGAAGATTCCTTCGGGGCTGTTTCACCTTCACTACACGGGCGGAACATCGGCCATGGCTGTACAGGCGACGGCGGAACTGTTCCAGAGGGGCGGGCGGTCCACTTCTTATCTCGACGAGTCCAGGCACCGCATGCTTCCTTCCAGCCTCGAATTCGGGAGCCTTCCCGACGATGAACGGCCGTCCTGGACCGGCTTGACCATAGATGACCTAGGATTTTTGCATCAGATCGAGTGCCACCGGAAGGACTTCGATTTCGGGCTGGAAACGGCGGCGCGCAGCGTGGTGCCTGCTCTGTTCCAGTCGTTCGGGGACTGGATCAAGCGATATCAGAACAAGTACGGAGTGAACGCCGATCAGTTCGAGCAGCCTTTCCCGGCATATATTCCAAGAGATCCCGAGAGCCTGAGCGCACTACCCAAAGCATTTGTTCTGGCCCTGGCGACAGTCCCTCAATTCAAGGACCTCATCCTACTTGACAATGGATATCGCATCGATTTCTCGAAGAGTACTTCCCCCGATACGATAGCCGCCCTCAACAAGTATCTGAACGGGGGAGTACTCGAAGTTCATTGTTTCGATGCTATGAAGATAGCTTTTGGCAAGCTGGGGCGGCCGGCGCAGGTCTATCATTCCGTACAACTCCACACTGGCCAGGCGCGGGAGAGTTGGCCGGAGCTGGATGTCGCCGCGATGTACGGTTATCAGCTCATAGCGGTTTCGTGCTCCATGACGACGCACCGGAAACTCTGCAAAATGAAGGCCATCGAGGTTCTATTCCGCGCGAGACAACTGGGTGGAGAAGGCGCGCGTGCAGTATTGGTTACAACCATGGACCGGGGCAGAGCGGCAGACCTTCAGGCGGATGTGCGTGAGGAGTTCGGAGTTGCCGAAGCGATTACCGTCTGGGGGCTCGATCATGCCACAACGCTTGCCGCAAGCTTCGAAAAATACTTGAGTCAGAAGTTAGGAATTATGCCATGCCAAACTACGCCGGCCGCTGTCTGACGCTTTTTGGAACAGCGTCGATACAAAACTACATTTTCTCCAGCAATCTGTTGGCAGAAAACAGCGGTGCCTCGGAAGCAGTGTTTCAAGCCCTGGAATATTGGAGGAACAACGCCCAGGCAACAGAGACGATCTACGTTGGCGGTGGCAACGCGGCGGTGATCTTCGCTAACCGCGATGCAGCGCTACGATCAACAAGAGACTGGAGTCTTGACCTGGCCCGCGATTTCCCGGGCCTTCGGGTAGTTGCCGGGCATGCGATTGTCGGTGGCCGCGGACTTCGCGTCGCCTACGAAGAGGCCTTGCGGGAATTGTATGAAGCAGAAAGCGGGCCGCCGTTCGGGAGTCCTTTGGGGGCATTGCCCGTCGTCCGTACATGTCCATCCACGAATTTGGGCGCCAGTTCCCGATACGAGGACCCCGATGGCACTGTATCGTGGTTCAGCGCCGAAGCCGCTGGCAAACACAGCATGGCTGACGAGGCTTTCAACCGCTTTTTGGGCCGCGTGTACCGGGAGGTGCTGATCAACTCGAGTCTGCGTCCCGGGTTTCCGAGGCGGCTAGAAGAACTCGGGGTTACAGAAGGGGCTTCGCAGATTGCTGTAGTACACGCGGATGGAGACGGCCTCGGCGCCGTCGTACGGTCCATCGTAGATGACGGGACGCTCTCCGATGATGAATTCGCGCAGGCACTGAGCCGCTTCTCGATGCGCGCTGATGAATTGGCCTGGGACGCCTTTCGACAAACTATTCTGGACCTGGTTTCCACACGCGATCAGTGGACCACTGAAGAGATTCAGCCCACCGACGATCGCAGCGATTTCCTGATTCCGCTGCGCGCCATCGTATGGGGCGGAGATGACCTGACGTTCGTCACCAACGGCCGGCTGGGACTGGCGGTCACGGCGCGGTATCTGCACAACTACAGCCTCAAAGCCCGCGAATACCTGAGCGAGTGGCTGCCCTTGGAACAGGACACGTTCACGTCATCGGCCGGCGTTGCTATCGTCCCGCTCAAGTTTCCGTTCAGCCGCGCGTATGACATCGCGGAGGAACTGGCCGGACAAGCGAAAAAGCGGCGCGCCGAACAGCCCGAGCGTGGATCGTGGCTCGATTTCCAGATCGTGATGGAAGGAGCGTCGGACTCGCTGGAAGGTACCCGCCGAGCGCTATACCCGCCGCACATCATGGAAGGATGGGGCCGGCCTTACCGGGTGGACAACGGCGCCGATGGCCAACCTCAGGGTCCCTGGGCGACCCTCCAGGAGGATTGGCAGCGATTTGCCGGGACTGGCCAAGCCAACGGTTCCCCTCCATGGCCGCGCAGCCGGTCAAAAAAACTACTTGAGGCGATTATGCAACAGGGCCCCGCCCTCAATGCCGTCGAGCAGGCGAACAAGGCCCGTGGCTACGCCCTGCCCGACCGCAACATTCCCTTCGCACGGTATTTCGACGCGCTCGAGCTGATGGATTTTTATAAGCCTATCGATTGGACAAACCGGCCGCAGGCTCCGGGAGGCGTGCGTTGATTTTACGGATTGAACTTCAATCATCGCTGTGCACGAGCACTGGAGTCGGCAGACCCGGTATCGCCGACCGCGAGGTGGTATTCGATGCGGAGGGGCTGCCCATCCTGCCGGGCCGCCGCCTGAAGGGGCTTCTTCGCGATGCCTATGAAGAGCTCTTTCTGATTCCATCGGCCGCCGGGCCGCTGCCTGACCCGGCGGAGTTGTTCGGCGAGATCGGCGGCGCATTCAGCCGCCAAATCCGCGTGGGCAACGGCGAACTAGCAGGCGGCGCTGAGATGGGGCGGTGGCTGCGGGGAGCCCGCCAGAGGAAACTCCCGGTAACGCGTGAAAGCGTCATGGCTGCGTTCGCCGGAGTTCGACGGCAGACATCGATCGCTCGTGATACGGGCGCTCCGGCGCGGGACACGCTGCGAGCCACGCGCGTAATCGAAAAGGGAACCGTATTTCTTGCGCCCGTGGAGCGGGTTCCGCCGCGTCTTAAGATGGTGCTGGCGCTCTCTGCCGCTGCTTTGCAAAGCATGGGGACGTCGCGAACGCGTGGCCTGGGCAAGGTCTGCTGCCGGCTGCTCGATGACGGCGTGGATCTGACCGAGCAGGCGATGGCGCAACTCGAGTCCGGTGAGCTCGCCGGGCAGTCCTCGAGTTCCGAAGTCCTCACCTGGAGTGTGCTTCAGGAATCGTCACCCCAGGAAGGAGTGGGCGCATTGCACGCGTTGCTCTACACGGTGACCCTCAGCGAGGCGGCGCTTTTTCCGCGGCCTGGGAGCGACGCTAACACCGTGCGGAGCTACGACTACGTGCCCGGCGCGTCAGTCCGGGGAGCGCTGGCGGCGGCCTATCTCGATCAGCCGGGAAACCGCCTGGATGAGCAGTTTAACCGGCTGTTTCTGAGCGGCGAGGTGAAATACCTGATCGCGTGCCCGGAACTATTCGGAAACCGCGCCCTGCCCACGCCGCTCTCCGTGCGAAGACGAAAATACAGGTCCGACCATGTGGATCTGAGCCGCCAGGAAAAGCCGCGCGAGGGCCTCAGCCGCGCCGATGTGCGGTGGTGCCAACTCGCCAGTCTGCAAAGCCAAGCGCCGAACCGCTGGAAAAGAGAAGTACGCCGGACATTCTCGTACCATCACGCCCGCCCGCGCGATAACCGGATCGGCCGGGCGTTGTCCGGCGAGCAGGCCGGTGCCTACGGTTTGGACCCCGCGCTGGGCGGGGCGCTGTTCACGTATGAAGGCTTGGCCGCCGGGCAGACCTTCCATGGCGCAATTCTGGGTAGGCCAGCCGATCTGGACGCCGTCCGGGCCGTCGCGCCCGGCGGGTCGATTCTGTTGCGCCTCGGTCGGTCCAAGAGTGCGCAGTATGGCGGCGAGGCCGAACTCCGCTTTGGTAAGACTGTGGGGCTGTCCTCAGGCGGCGGGGAGGGCGACAATTGGCAGCTCCTGGGCGAACCGGACGAACTGCCCAAATTCAACCAGTTGCTGGTGACGCTGCTTTCGCCCATGATTACCGTGAATATGGCCGGCCACCCGGCGCCCGAATTTCCGCTCGAACAAATTGTGCGTGGGCTCCAGTTGCCGGACATTCAAGAGCCCGTCAAAGCTTTTGCACGCGTGGAGTGGACCGGAGGCTTTATCGGCCACCAGGGCCTGGCAGTCCAACAAACGCCCGCGCTTTCCGCGGGCTCGGCTTTCGTGCTTCAATTGCCGCGCTTCTTCGCGCCGGGCGAATTGGATGCCCAAATCGCCGCGGCGGAAGCCGCCAGCTACGGCCTGCGCGTCGAGGACGGCTTCGGGCGAGTGCGCATTTGCCCTCGCATTGAACTCCACCGCGAGCGTGTGTTGATCTTCCAGGAGCCCGAATCGGACGCCGAACTGCCTCCGATCGCGCCGGACAGCCCGGTGGAGCGTCTGCTCCGGCGGCTGCTGCGGAGACAACTGCGGGAAACCGTGGTCATGTTGGCGATGGAACACGCTAATGATGCCCGGTCCGCAACTGCGCCGGCCGGCGAGTCCGAGCTGAAGGGGCTTGAGAAGCACCTGCTTTCCCGCGTGCGCATATTGTTCGAACGGAACGAGGACTTGGATCAGTTTCGTAAAGCGTTGAAGCAACTTCGCCCACGGGCGCAGCGGCAACTGGAGGTCATTCGCGTTGCCGGCGATACGCTGCTTGCCTACCTAATGGGAACTCCGCCGGTTGCAACGGCAGTTTCGCGCGGAGCGGACCAGTGGCGGGATCTGCCCCGAGCCGCGGAAATCGCCAGGAGCTTCGCGGGCGACCCGGCGCTTACCCGCGAATATTTGCGAGCCTTCCTGGCGACGCTTGCCTGGAGGCAGCGCGGTAACAGGACGTCGTCCATTCCCCTAGCAGGAGGTGCCCGATGAACTCCCGCAAAATATATCCCGCACGATACCGTTACGTGGCTCTGGGCTGCTGGAAAGCGGCCTCTGCGCTTCACCTGGGCGGAGAATCAGAAGCATTCGAGCATGCCACCGATATGGCTCTGCTGCGCGATTCGAGCGGCGAATTCTATATTCCGGCCGCTTCCATTGCGGGCGCAGGCCGCAATTATCTCGCGCGTGAGCTTTTGACTGTGGCCGACTACGAGCGTGGACGCGGGGCCGAACCTCCGGCCATGCTCGACCTTTTCGGGGGCGGCTCGCCCGCGCGCAACAACCCGGCGCGTCAGTACGCGAGTCTGCTGAGCACATTTGACGCCCCTCGCTCCGACGGCCCGAACCTAGAAACCCGCGACGGCGTACGTATCGATCCGAGGTATGGCGTCGCCGCGGATCAGGCCAAGTATGATTTCGAAGTGCTGCCGCGGGATACGTCCTTCCAGTTTCGCATGGACCTGGTGGAATACGCTCAGCCTCTGCGGGCTTCCGCCGGTGATGTGCTGCAACATTTCGCCGGGCTTTTGTGCGCATTTCAGGAGGGGCGGATCAGGCTGGGGGCGCGCACGCGCCGAGGATTGGGGCAGGGGCGCCTCGTGAATCTGAAGGTCTACCGCCTCGACTTGGCACAGAAGGGCGGATTGCTTGCCTGGCTCAGGCAAACTCCAGAAGCCGGCGAGGACGTCACGGTTGCGGTGCTCGGTCAGCCCCCGCTCGCCACAGGCGGACGACTCACGTTTCGGATCGAAGCGAAGCTGGACCTCAGAACGTCGCTGCTGATTCGTTCGGCGACCGGCGATCCGGCCGATCCCGACGTGATGCACCTTTGCGAAAACGGCGCACCGTTGCTCAGCGGGAGCAGCCTGGCGGGTCCGTTACGTCACCGCGTGGAGAGAATCGCGAAGACGCTCGGAATAGCCGATGCCGAACGTTTGGTGAAGCGCATGTTTGGGGGTGCGCCGGAGAGCTGGAAGCCGCGGGGAAACCAGCCCCGCGACCCGGAAGAGATAGCGACTGCCAGTAGGGTCCACGTCTCGGAGCAACAACTGACTACAGGCCAATACCATGTACAGAGCCGGGTCCGCATCGATCGGTTCACCGGCGGAGCGCGCGACGCCGCGCTGTTCGAAGAGGCTCCTCTCTGGCCGAATGGGCCGGGACACGCCGCGGAGATCTCAATCGTCCTGGAAGATCCCCAGCCCCGAGAGCAGGGATTGCTGCTGCTGGCGCTGAAGGATCTGTGGCTGGGCGATTTGACTCTTGGCGGCGAAGCCGCGGCGGGCCGCGGAGTGTTTGAGGGCCGCTGGGCCCGCATCAGCGGTTTGCCAGGCATGCCGTCATGCGAAGTGTATGCGGCCGAGGGCGCGAACATTCGCATTGAGCCCCCCACCGCCGAGGCAGCGCTGAACGCCGCCGTCCAATCCATTGCAGGTGCAAGATGACCGACGAGATGTTGATTGATATGGCGCGTCGAGTCTCCGGCGATCTTTCGCGGGCCTGCACCCTGCTGCAAGGCTACCATGTCACTTCATTTGCCGGGTTTTCGGAGGCCGGCCTGGACTTGCCGCCGCAGCACACCAACCCAGGGTGGGATCTGTTCCGCGATATTCGCGTCTTCGGACCGCAAGGCGAGGGCCACTTCGTCCGCACCGGTCCGAACCAGTGGATCAGCAGGTTCCTGCGGGCAGACGGCACCGAGCCATACGTCGACCGCTCCTTCCGAATCTGGGGAACCGGTGATCCGCAGCGGATAGACGGGTGGGCCCGCTACTCCGAAGCGAATGGCGCGGTGGTCTGGTTGCCGGAGCGCTTCGCCGTGGGGGCGCCGCTGTTCCTGAACGTTCGCGAGATCTTTGGCTATGAGCCGAACCGCGGAATCGCGGGCGTAGTGGATGCCATGATTTTAGGGTTTGCCAAGGAGGCGCTGGTATGAGCGATCGTATCCGATCCCTTTCAGAGCTGGGAAAGCTGTTTCCGGGCGCGTCTGGTACCGACGCCGCCGTGCCCAAGAAAGGCTTGACGCCACCGGGCCGATCGAAACGATCGGTGGAAATTCGCAACCCGGACCGCGCCGGCCGGGCGCCCTACAATTTCGTGCCTCTGGCGCGCGAGTGGAGAGCTGTGGACCCTCCGGCCACACTCGAAACCTATGCCGGCCTCAGCGGCCAGATAGAGCTACGCATCGAGGCGCTCACGCCGTTCTACGTTCGGGGAATGCGTTCGCTGGAGGATTTCCGGAAAGCGCCACGGAATGCAAAGGGGAAGATCGAGCCGACGCCGGATCCGTTCCGTGTGGCCTCGCGGCTCCGGCTGCCGGGATCTTCGCTCCGCGGCATGGTGCGCAACCTGGTGGAGATCATCGGTAAAGCGCCGCTCGATCCGGTGAACGATACCCAGCTATTCTTCCGAGCAGTGGGTTCGGTGCCGAACCCGGACAACCGGGGTTCTTTCGAGCCTCAGGCCATCGTCTACAAAGAGCGCATTGGCGGCGGCGATCGTTCGCGGCCGGACACCGGATTGAAGGTTCATGTGGGCTTCCTCTCCGGCGGGCGGGACCAGTGGTTTATTCACCCGGCGAAAGACCAGACGTGGTACCGCGTGGAAATCGAGGAAGACCGGCCGGACGAGGACCTGTACCGGTTCTGGTGCCGCAAGCAGGTGTACTTCCAGGTCTACGACGCTTCGCACCGGCGCGCCAAACTGTGCCGGCAAGGCGAGCGGGATGCGCGGCGCGGGATGCTCATTGCGAGCGGCGACGCGCCGAAGAAGCGCTGGCAGTGGATCGTGCTGGAAGAAGACCCGTCGAAGTCGATTGAGATTCCACGCGCCGACGTGGAGGCATATGAAGAGGCGGGCCAGGTGCAGATCCACGAAGTGAAACAGCAGCCCAACCGGACCGATTCCCGTAAGAAGGAAGACAAGGAGACGCTTTTCCGTTTTACCCGCGAGAGCGAACACCAGCCGTGTTTCTATGTTTTATGGACCGAGAACGACCAGACCCGCCACGTCTCCTTCGGACACACCCCGCATTTCAAGCTGCCTTATAAGAACACGGTATCGAAGGCCATTCCCCCGGAGAATTTCCGCCACGATCCTAAGCCGTGGGACCTGGCGCAGGCGATCTTCGGCCGAGCGCCCAGCCGCGAGCACGGTATTCAGGGCCAGCGCTCCCGGGTCTTTTTCGAAGACGCATTCCAGCAGCGAGAGGCCCCGCTGGATCAGGAGCGACGCGCCGTCCTGGGTCAGCCGAAACCGACGACGTACCAACACTACCTCGTACAGAATTCGGAAACACTGGCGGATTCGATCCACTGGGATGGCGACTGCCGCGGTCCGCGAGTGCAGCCGATGGTCCGCGGGCACAAGCTGTACTGGCACCGGCCGAATGCGGTACCCCGGGCCGTGCCACAGGGGCAGGAGGCGGTCTCGACCCGCTTCCGGGCCGGCAAGGCATGCGCGGTGTTCATCGGTCGGGTACGTTACGAAAATCTGAACGAGACGGAACTAGGAGCGCTATTAACCACCCTGGCGCTGCCGCAAGGCTGCGCGCACCGTCTCGGAATGGCTAAACCGTTAGGATATGGCAGTTTCAAGATCACCATCACCGCACTGCACCACATTGACCGCAACGCCCGCTACGCGGCGTTCACGACGCCATCGCTCACGGGTTCACAGCTCGCTGGCGGAACCGAGGACATCACCGGCAGTATCGCGTCCTATCAACAGGCCTTTGCCAGGTGGTACCTGGAGGGCCACGGTGACCTCTGGGAGGACGAGCGCATGCGCGATCTGAAGGCGTTGCTCACCTTCGAGTCGCTTCCCCCCGATTGGCTGGACCGAACCCGTTACCTGGAATTCGGCAAACTAGATAGGGACAACTTTAACGAATACACGCACGTCTCCCGCCAGAACTTGAGCAAGCGCCGCTCGCTGCCCCCGGCCCGGCAGGTGCTGGAAGACCCGCTCCTGCCCTCCGAGCCCCGGCCGCGTTTCCGCGATTGAAGGGCCGCTTCATGACCGGAGGCGGAGGGGTATCGCCCAACGCTGAGAGAGGTTCTGATGTCGATCGAAATCACGTCCGACCGGGCCCCCTGCGTCGCGGTCGTCGGCCCCGCTAACGCCGGCAAGACCACGCTGCTGCATCAGCTGGATGAGAAGCTGAAGCGGCACCTGGACTCTTTCCTAGTGCTGAAAGGCAATCCCGACGGTACCGGGCGCTACCTCTACCACGCGCCGGAGCTGCGTCAGGACCCGGCGTTCAAGGATTCCGTGAAAGGCAAATGGGCCGAAGCCACGGTTGAAAATATCTGTGAGTGGATCACGCACGGTCGGCGGAACCTCTCGCTGGCCCTCGTTGATTTCGGAGGCAGGCACGATGAGCAGACAGCCGCGGGAAACGCCCGCATGTTGCGGGAGTGTTCACACTACCTGGTGGTTTCGCGGGAGGGGGATCAGACCGGGGCGAGGTTGTGGGACGACCTCTGCCAACGCAACGGATTGGCGCGCGTGGGCCGGATGCGTTCGCTCGGGCCCGACGATGACGATTCCGCGCCTGTCTTTATCGGCCCGGCTGAAGGAATTGAGGCTACCTTCCGCGTGGAGGTGAGGCCTGGCGATCCGGTCAATGATGCCGCGCTCGAACCGCTCATCGCCGCCCTCCTTGCGCTCAGCCGGCCCGCCGACCGGACACCGTACGTCAATCTTCACCGCCTAAATGAGTGGCGCATTGGGCAGATTGCGGACGTTGCGGAACAAGGTGCGAAGATTGTGGAGCTGGTTTCGCGGACGGGCGTAGTGGTGGTCGGTGGCGCCGCTCCGATCTGGGCTTATCTCGCTGCTCTGCGGTGCGCGCTCCAAACCCGCGAGGACGCGCGCGTCTTCTTCTTCGACCCGCGCCAGCCGGAGCGGCTGGTCGAAATTCGAGCCGCAGCGGGTTTGACCGCTACCGGCCGGTGGATCTTTCCGCGGGACGCCCTTCGCGTGTCTTGGCGCGAACAAGCGGGACTCGCCATCCTGAACTTTGAAATTACCACGGCGGACAAATTCCTGCCGCCCTCCGCGGCGCAGAATCTTGCCGGGGCACCCGACCCGCTTCCCGCCCCCTCGCCTGACGTGGCGCTGTACGGGGCTGGCCCTATGTGGCTGTATGGGGCTTACGCCCGCCGCTTAATGACTGGGGGTGCGCGCAGTTTGGCGTCGTGGGACGCTCGGACCAAGAGCTTCATCCAGATCTGGGCGTGAAGGACGGCGCGGCGAGCCTCGTTGCAGGATTAACTGGAGGACGTGCAGGAGCAGGCGCGACCACGTCCTTGGCCAGCCGCTGCCTTCTGTAAGGTGTCATCCAGATCACCATCGCGCTGTCCGTTGTGGCCAAGACTGCGGGTCTGGCTTAGGGCTGCCGGTTCTCGTCGCACGACGGGCTATTCGAGCCGCCAGGCCACACGCCATTGGTCATACCGGATTACGCACAGGCGATGCATGTAGAGCAGTAGGAGTGGGTAGGTGTCGGTACGCGCCTCTGCGACGCGACCGACCTACCAACCTTGTTCCGGATGATGGATGCACCTCAGAGAATCGCGTTTCAATCGCAACTCTGCGATGCGGCCGACCTACCGATAGCGCCAAAATAAACATCCCGCTGTTCGAAACGTTTCAATCGCAACTCTGCGATGCGGCCGACCTACCACCAGAGGATCGCAAAGTTCCTCGACCTCAACCCGACGACCGTTTCAATCGCAACTCTGCGATGCGGCCGACCTACCAAGTCGGCAACGACGGCCATCTGTCCGCGCAAAAGGCGTTTCAATAGCAACTCTGCGATGCGGCCGACCTACCTCCGTGGCGGGTCGAAGCATGGCTCAATCGCGAGTATTGTTTCAATCGCAACTCTGCGATGCGGCCGACCTACCAGAGAAGGAGTAAAAAACGATGATCTACGGGATTAGCGGTTCAATCGCAACTCTGCGATGCGGCCGACCTACCGAAGTTGCCGATTACTACGAAGACCCGATCGAAGAAACGTTTCAATCCCAACCCTGCGATGCGGCCGACCTACCGCATGACCTTTCCGCCAGCAACCACGCCTGTTGGCGTTTCAATCGCAACTCTGCGATGCGGCCGACCTACCAAACAAACTCGAACTCGGCGGAGCGTGCTACAAGCGTTTCAATCGCAACTCTGCGATGCGGCCGACCTACCTCCAGCGCTCCACTTATGCTCAAGCTGTTGCTACTTGTCGCGTTTCAATCGCAACTCTGCGATGCGGCCGACCTACCGCTAAGAAAACCTTCTTCATTGCACTGATGGCGAGACGTTTCAATCGCAACTCTGCGATGCGGCCGACCTACCAACCGAGAAAATGGAACGCCCATACAGGACATACCGCGTTTCAATCGCAACTCTGCGATGCGGCCGACCTACCTAGGCGATGTGATCATTCCGACCTGTGCCATTCGCGTTTCAATCGCAACTCTGCGATGCGGCCGACCTACCAGTATGTGGATCCGGCGACGTTGGTTCCAGCTAAGGCGTTTCAATCGCAACTCTGCGATGCGGCCGACCTACCGAAATGAGATATGGACTATCGACAGTTTCGGTTGGGTTTCAATCGCAACTCTGCGATGCGGCCGACCTACCACAGGCAGTCCAGGTTCCGAGTGGGAATACCATAACGTTTCAATCGCAACTCTGCGATGCGGCCGACCTACCACTTCATCGCAAATATTAAGCGTGTCCTGCTGCCTGACGTTTCAATCGCAACTCTGCGATGCGGCCGACCTACCTTGCAGTCGCTACTTGAGTGCAAAGATAAAACTTGTGGGTTTCAATCGCAACTCTGCGATGCGGCCGACCTACCCGATGAAAACTTAGTTGAGCAGCGCAAGTCTGACGTTTCAATCGCAACTCTGCGATGCGGCCGACCTACCAATGTGACTATGTGTGTGTCAAGTGCGCACGTACCAAGTTTCAATCGCAACTCTGCGATGCGGCCGACCTACCGCAGCTCGCCCTGATCTGGTCGCGCCTGCAAGTTTCAATCGCAACTCTGCGATGCGGCCGACCTACCTTTGTTTCTCGATCACGTCCTGTACGGCCGTCTCAAGCGTTTCAATCGCAACTCTGCGATGCGGCCGACCTACCCCCCGGAACCCCGTACAACTAACTACGCACCACCTCGGTTTCAATCGCAACTCTGCGATGCGGCCGACCTACCCAATCTATATACCGCTTCAGCGGAGCGTCCTGTAACGTTTCAATCGCAACTCTGCGATGCGGCCGACCTACCCTCCTGGGAACGATTGGATGGGCAACGTCTACCCTTGTCGATGTTTCAATCGCAACTCTGCGATGCGGCCGACCTACCTTGGCCGACAGCGCCGATGTTAAGTATCAATAACGACGTTTCAATCGCAACTCTGCGATGCGGCCGACCTACCTCCTTCCCGCCTCCGCCAACAAGCAGTAACTCGCTAACCGTTTCAATCGCAACTCTGCGATGCGGCCGACCTACCATTGCTGATATACCTGTCTCATATTTGGGACACGGACGTTTCAATCGCAACTCTGCGATGCGGCCGACCTACCTCAAATGAACAAACACGCGGTATATCACCACCTGGGAGCTAGTTTCAATCGCAACTCTGCGATGCGGCCGACCTACCTATCACTGGAGTCTACGTAAAGGTGGGCGACTTTGAAGTTTCAATCGCAACTCTGCGATGCGGCCGACCTACCGGAGCACCCCGACCGGCCGACCACGCGGGTAACTAGTTTCAATCGCAACTCTGCGATGCGGCCGACCTACCGACAGCAATGACAAGTCCATGGTACTCGCCACTGACAGTTTCAATCGCAACTCTGCGATGCGGCCGACCTACCTTACGGTTCAGCGGGGGAGTCCATAAGACATGGGAATAGTTTCAATCGCAACTCTGCGATGCGGCCGACCTACCAAGCTCGTCGGCGAGTATAACAGCGATCCGAATTCCGTTTCAATCGCAACTCTGCGATGCGGCCGACCTACCAATTGTGCCTTCAATCATTTGCAGATGCAACTTTGCGCCAGGAGCGGCCGGGAAGTCGTCTAAATTGTTGCACTGCCATGCTTGCGCCCGCTCCCACATCCACGCCTCCGAAAGTTTCGCAAACCGAGCCTCCCAACCTGTTACTTTTCGCCAAAATCTGAAGGTCGCTGAGGACAACCCGTTCCAACTAAAGGAATTGACCTGGATTTTAAGCCGTCGCAAAGCCGACGGGTCCTTCCCGCTGATGGGAAGTTTGCGAAAATCCTCATGTTCGCTGTTCGTAAGCCATTGATTTCAAACCGACGCGAGATCACATTTGGCTACCCGTTTCGCAAACCGTCCGCTCTGGTCAACCTTTCTGGCGCTTTGCGAAAACCGGTCCGGCAGCCAACCTCGACCGATCCCTGTAAGCTCTTGAAGCCAAGGATCAGACCCGTAACGGAAGCGGTAAGCGGGTTTCGCAAACCGTCACGGGATTTTTCGAACCAGGTGTGGCCCCTGGCGAGCCGGCGTGCGTTCGCCTCGCCACCGACACGCTGGCCCAGATGAACCAAACTAGCAGATGTCCCGCCGGATGGAACGGCTGCCGTTGCTTTACCATGGGAGAATAAAGGATTGGTAGGTATCCTTACGCTGGACGTGGCGCACCAGCAGATCTGCCTGCAGTTCCATGATCCTCAGTAGCGGCAAAGACTCGCCGTGGTACCGAACTTTACCCTGCAGGCGTTCCGCCACCCGGCGCGCCAGCAGATGCCGTGTCTCCTGCTCCAATCCATGCTCCCCAGTCTTCAGATCGGAGGCGAGGTTCAACATGGAAAAGACGGTGCGGTCCACGGCCCCAGTACGGAACTCCTCGATGAAATCGTACAGTAATCCCGCCTTCCCCGGCTGCGGCTTGTGTAGGAAGCCGACGTTAACGTTGAGTCCTGCTTTGATTAACACCACCCAAAGCCGCGAGTATAGAATTCCATAGCCGTAGTTCAGCAACGAGTTCACCAGGTCGGAGGCGCCGCGATGGATGCGTTTGTCGAAATTGGGCTTGTACCAGAGCAGGGCGCGGGCGGCCGCCCAGTAGCTGAGTGCCGCCTGTCCCTCGGCGGCGAAGAGACGATTGCGCTCTAAGTCGTGGTCGGCCGAAAACTGACGATGCCCAAGTTCGGTGAAAACCTGTTCCATTTCGCGAATGGCGCGCGTCGCCTCCGGAAGGAATTTCTCTCCTCCCCGGCGTTCGGGGTATTTCAAGAAGTACTGAAGCAAGTTGATCTGGTTGCGAATCTTGCCGCGAACGATAGTCCTGGCGAGTTCCAGGCCCTCCGGGGACATCGCAAGTGACGATTGGGCGAGGGAGATCTCGTGGCCGGGAAGATCGAGCGCGCCGATTCGGACTGCGGCGCGGCCGTCGGGACCTGCTATTAGGATGGGAATGCCTCGACTGGCCGCTTCCGCCATCAACTCGCCCGAGAGTGAGACGCCCGTAGTGAGAAAGCTGATGCTGCGCACCAGGGACAGTGGGACTTCGGCCTCGCGTTTGCCGTCGTGGCGGATGAGCAGGCGCTCACCCGTACGGCCCAGGTACGTGCCTGGCCGGGTGATGAGGATCTCTTCCAGCAGCTGCCGCCGCTCCTCTAATTCCTTCTTCCGGGCCCGGATGGCCCGCGCAGCGAGCGGCGAGACGCCTTTATCGTCAGCCGTCCGCTGCGGCCGCGAGCGCGATAGCACCAACTCCGCCCACTTGATTTTACGCCGCGGTTCGGTGGTAGCGGGCAGGTCAAAGGCCATGATTTGTGCTTTGAGCTCGGCGGCGGAGCGGCCTGCAGCCGCCGGCTGAGCTCGATATTTGGACAGCCACGGTACCAGCAGGTCTTCCAGGTGGCGTTCCAGCATTTCGAGCTGGGGTTGTGTCTCCGGCACGCGGCCATAATACCGCCGCCACCCCGCCATACTCTCCGACAGATCCGCCACCAGCTTCTTCAAATCATTGGTATTGGCCCTGAGTGCGGCCGCGATCGCGAGGCGTTTCGCATCCAGTTTGGCGGCAGACATGGTACGCGTCAGCCCTTTGAACCAAAATCCCAGAAACTCAAATCCATCGTCCGCCGTTGTTACCTTGCACGATCCTGGGTTAAAGCGAAGCCGGCAGACGGATTCGAGATATTGGCGCCCTTCCTCCCAGGCGGCGAGGACTGGAGTGGGCTCCTTGCCCAGGATCAGGATGTTGTCCGCATAGCGGGCCCAAGGCAACCGCTTCTGCTCCAGCAGATGGTCCAAATCGGCCAGGTAGAAGTTGGCGAGAACGGGCGACAGAGGCGAGCCCTGCGCGATGCCGCGGCCATCGTCGCGCCATTCGAGATCTCGCACCACGCCGATGTGCAGATAAGCTTCCAGAAGGTTAATGACCGGAGTCTCCCAGATGCGCCGGCGCAGCAATTGCTGAAGCCGGCCGCGATCGATAGTCGCGAAAAACTCGTCCAGGTCTCCGGTTGCGATGTGAACGTGACCCGTCTGAATCCAGCTATGCACGGCCTCAACTGCCGCGGAGGCTCCAAGGCCCGTGCGATAAGCGAAACAGCCCGGGAGAAGCTGGCGATCGAGAAGGGGGCCGATCAGGGTATTAAGTGCCGTGAGCACAATGCGATCCTCCGGCACCAGCAGAGCGATGGGCCGCTGTTCTTCCGGCTGGTTCGGCTTCGGGACGTAGATGAGTGAGGCGGGTTGGGGTAGGAACGTTTCCTTTCGCAAGTTTTCCGCCAAGATTTCCAAGCGCGAGCCCCGGCGGCGCTCGAATTCGGCCAGCGCAGGTGGAACCTTTCCTGCCGCATAGTGCGCCAGGACTGAACGCCAAGCCTGGGCGAGGAAGCCAGGGTTAGTGAGCCGTGGGAACAGAGTGGCGTTGCGCGCTCGGGCCTGCCGCATGGATTCATAGTAGATCCGTCCGGTGCTTCAGCGCGGGTCAAAAAGCGGGGGTCAATCCGTAAGGCGAGCCAATGGATGCCGCTTTCCCGAAACAAGTCTGACACAGCGGGTAAAAGTGGACGCGGTCCGTCCTCGTATTGATCATCGTTGTGAGGCGTTCCTGAAGCGCGTTCAGGCGCGGCGGCGTCAACTCACACTCAAAAACCGAGTATTGAATGCGCTCGCCATAGTCGAGTAGCAGGCGAGCCGTCCTATCGCGGCGCCGTGACGAAGCAATATCGTAAGCTATGATGACAATCATTCGATTGCCTCCAGTTTGGCATGGGAGGAACACTCGGAAGGAAGACTCACGATGATTGGCCGGAGAGCCTTTGTTTCGGGAGCGGCTCCGATTATGGTAGCTCCGCTCTTGGATCGAATCTGGTGGGAAGAGCGATGGCTGGCATTGGAAGCGGAAGGTGATGTCGATTTGCCGGCATACACGGGAGCCACTTTGCGCGGCGCCCTCGGGTCGGTTATGCGGAGGCATCTTTGCGATGAGAGCGGACAATGTGGCGAGCGCTGCCGGGCCCCTGGTCGTTGCCGCTTCTTCAGCCTGTTTGAACAAGCGCGCGCGGAAGGCGGGGCGGGCCCGAACATTCCGAAGCCGCTCATCCTTGAGCCACCGCTCACGGACGATTTGCGCCGAATCGCCTTGGGTGGCGCTATCACGCACCCGTTCACATTGTCTCCGGGACGTTCCTTGCCAGTGCTCTCAAATGCTTGGCGCATAGGCGTTCGTCCGGGCGGAACGATGAGATTGGGTCTGCGTGGCTTGGGCGTCGGCGGGGCGGCGCTCGATGGTGTGGTGGAAGGCGTGCGCCGGGACGGTCTGGAAGTGAAGGGTGGCAGGTTGCGGCTCACCGGGATCGGCGGCGGAAAGCACAGATTCTCCGCGATGCCGCCGGTGGGTACGCACCGGGTTCGAATTTCGCTGACAACGCCCACTATATTGCGGAGCGATGACGGTCTTGCGTGGGATCCTGAGGTGTTCGCCGCCAAACTGCTGGAACAGGTAGTCGTGCGCGCAGTTTCAGTGGTGAATGTTTTTTTCGCTAATGGCGGCGAGAGAGTTCCGTTTGTGAAAGCAGAATGGCCCGGCGTCATAATGACCGGCAGCCGCTTGTTCCGTTACATACTCCCGCGGCGCAGTTACCGGCAGGGCAAGTGGATGAACTTCGACGGTGTCGTTGGCTGGATGGAGTGGGAAGGAGAGGTCGCATCGCTCTTGCCCTGGCTTCGGGCCGCGGAGGTTCTGCACGTGGGCCAGAAGGCGACTTTCGGACTGGGGAGGTTGGAAATTGCAAGTCCGTTGCCTGAGGGCAGCGCATTACTGGAGGAGATCCCCGGGGCGTAAGTCGGGCGTATGGGAGATGGCGACGACATAGCGGGAGATTTTGGGGTCGTAGCAGGCCACAAACTCGTAAAGATGGGCCACCGCGTGAGCCAACGCCATCGCGACCGGAAGCGAGGCGGGGCCGTTGAAGAGCACGCCGCGGCCGCCGCCGAGGCGTAGGTCGCGCAACGCGGCTAATGCTGCCTGGACCACCTTGTCATTGGAGGCAGGCGCTCCAAAATCCACCAACACCGTGGTCAAGCCATCAGGGCGAGCAGGGCCTAGACATGCGGAGTATGCGGAAATTTGCTCGTCGGCCATAAGCGCTGGGCAAATTTTAGCATTGTGTAATCTTAGTTGGCCGAGGCCGCTTTCTCGCGCTCCTGCGTGCAGCGGGAAACCAGAGGAATACGTTCGGCAATACAGTTCGCCGTCCAGAGAACCCAAAATTCTAGGTCCGTTTTGGGTCCGCCGCATCCGTCAAACGGGGACATGGGATGCTGCTGTCTTTCCGAGTGTCTAAGTTAGGTGGTCACCCATTCCCTTTGCGGTGCTTGCCGCCGATGGCCCGCAGTGAATTCTGCCGGGCTGTGGGCGTCGATCAGGCTGGTGCGCGGCGGCTGAACCCCTCCCCCCGAACAGGGGCGGATTTGCCCAAAGCCCGGCCGTGACGAGCGGGGGCAGGGAGACGGAATTCCAGCGTCGGTGGCGCTTACGTTCCAACTCCGCGCTTTCCGCCGCACGCCCACGCAAGGCCGTTCTGGAAGGGCGGTATCAGTTAAGCGTTTCCATCAGGTCAGTAGGCTTCACACGGAGTCCCCGCCGCAGTCGCACTATGTTGATTAAGCAGATGTTCCGATTTCCGTCGGCGGACCGCGCGGCAGGCTGCCGGGGCCGCTTGGCCCGGTCGCCGCAGGTCATCCGGCCCAAGCGATGTCTGCAATGGTCACCTCAGAGAACGGCTACCGGACTACTTCTGCTTAACGCCGAAGAGTTTCAGCATTGACGAGATCACTTGTAAGCGGGAGGCGGATCGGCGGCTCACTGCGAGCGTTGCCATGATAGACTAACTGCGGACCTAGCCACCTCTCACTCAACGCTAATCAGTTTGATTACTGGCGCGGTTCGCTTCAGACCAACGAATCGTGGGGCAATCGACTCGGACTGGCCCACAGAAGGAAAGAATGGCTATACGAAAAACTGACGAAGATATTCTCACCGCCGCAATTGCCGGCTTCGAGGCTCAAAAGAGCCGGATCAATGAGCGCATTGACGAATTGCGGGGTCAGTTAAACGGAGGAGCCTCGAAGTTCCCCGCTGAGGAGCCGACGAAGCGACGCGGTAGGCGGCGGATGAGCGCGGCCGCTCGCAAGCGCATCCCCGAGGCACAGCGGAAACGGTGGGCAGCGCAAAAGGGCGAGGCGCAGCCCTCTAAATCCCCGGCTGAAAAACCCAAGCGACGCCTCAGCGCTGCGGGTCGACGCAACATTATTGAAGCGACGAGGCGGCGGTGGGCGCTGGTTCGGGCGCAGAAGGCAGCCGCACAGAAGCGTACCAAAGCGGCGTAGAAGAGCTCAGACATAGCGCATTGCCGGGGGAACGCGGGTCCCTTGTGTCCTGGCTGTGACGCGGCGCGGTAGACCGGGTGACAGACGCTCGCATCAGCGGCCATTCGCCCTGGGAGGACCGCGGGCCGCGCCGGTTATCATGGATTGTTCCGCATGGCAGACCTCAAGGCCCTCACCCCAGAAATTCTCCTTCATATTTCGCAAACGCTCCACGTTCCCCTAAACGGGCTCGTCGCGACGGTCGAACTTCTCGACGGAGGTGGCACTGTCCCGTTCATCGCCCGCTATCGAAAAGAAGTCACCGGAAACCTCGACGAAGTTCAGATCCGATATATCGCGGAGAATTTGGTCTACTTCCGCGAGCTGCAGGACCGCCGGGCCACCATACTGGATTCGATCGAAGAGCAGGGCAAACTTACGCCCGAACTCAAAACACGAATTGAAGCCGCTCTGGAGAAGAGCGAGCGAGCTTGAGGATCTCTACCTCCCATACAAGCCGAAACGGCGCACCAAGGCGACTATCGCCCGCGAAGGGGTCTGGAACCGCTTGCTGTGTACCTCTGGGAACAGCAGCCGACTGATAAGCCTCTCACGGAATTCGCCGCGACTTTCGTGAATCCCGCACGCGGCGTCGCCGATGTTGACGAAGCGCTCGAAGGAGCGCGTCACATCGTCGCGGAATGGATCAGCGAGCATGCCGATATCCGGAAACTCCTCCGCCACGCGATGATGACGGAAGGCGTAGTTGTTTCTCGCAAACTCGATGAGCCGACGATGCCGAGCAGAAGTTCCAGATGTATTACGGCTACCGCGAACCCGCAAAGTCCATCCCTTCGCATCGCATGTTGGCGATCCGCCGCGGCGAGAAAAAAAACATCCTCTACTTCGACATCGAGCTCGAACCGGCGCGCGCACTGGCGCTCATCAAACCGCAGGTCCACAAACAGCCTGGCGATTGGACGCCGCAACTCGAACTTGCCTGCGAGGACGCCTGGAAACGGCTGCTTCAGGTCTTCCGCGACAACCTTCAAAATCTCCTTCTCGCGCCTCCCGCGGGCGCCATCGCCGTGCTCGGCATCGATCCGGGCATCCGCACTGGCTGCAAGATTGCCGTAGGACGAGACCGGCAAGTTTCTTGCCCATGATGTAATCTACTCACACGCGCCGAAGAACGATACCGAGGGCTCATCCCAGAAGCTGAAGTCGCTCATCGCGAAGCATCGGGTGCGGGCCATCGCCATCGGAAACGGCACCGCTTCTCGCGAGACCGATGCATTCGTGCGCAACTTCCTCGGGCGTGAGAAGCCCGACGGCGTCTTTACGGTGACGGTAAATGAATCCGGCGCCTCCGTCTATTCCGCCTCCGATCTTGCCCGCGAGGCGTTCCCCAATCTAGACCTCACCGTGCGCGGTGCTATTTCCATTGCCGGCCGTCTGCAGGACCCGCTGGCGGAGTTGGTGAAGATCGATCCGAAGTCGATCGGCGTCGGCCAGTACCAACACAATGTCGACCAGCGACAGCTCGAGCACTCGCTCGGCACGACCGTCGAAAGCTGCGTGAACCACGTCGGCATCGATCTCAACACCGCCTGGGCGCTGCTGCGGTACATCGCTGGGCATAAGTGAGCGAACGGCGAAAAAGATCGTGAAATACCGGAACGACAACGGCCGATTCCGTGAAGTTTCGGGAAGGCTGCGTAAGCGGAGCTAGGGGGCCGCAGGCAATCCTCAATCCACGAGGTTTTCACCCAATCGCCCGGGGATCGGCCTAGGCGGCACCTGGCGTTTGACCTGCTGTTGGACAGGCGAGAGGGTGACATCGTCGGCCTGTGGCAGCCAGGAGAGGTGCTCCTTGTAGGCGTGGAAGATCCGCATGAGCCGTGATGCCTCGTTCTGGCGGCGCATGTGGATGACGGCGTTCTTCGCGAAGTTCCAGGCCGCGACGGTCGTGTTCGAGTGCCGCGGCCCGACTGCCTCGGCGGTTATTTGCAGTATCTCGTCGAGTATGCTGAGGCTCTCGTCGATGTGGTGCAGCATCCACTCGAACACGGCGAGGTCGTTCATGGCTTTGATCGTATTCGGATTGTTCTTGCCGAGTTTCTTGGTGCGCCAAGTAACGGCTTTTTGCGCCTTTTGGCGAACGCTCTCCCAATCGATTGCGTCAGTCTTTGCCCAGTCCTCATCGCGCGTCGGAAGGTTCGTGAGGAGTTCGAAGGTGGCGTCGTGCAGGTCGTTCGGGAGCCAGCCAAAGCGCTCCAGCAGGACGGCGGCAATGGCGGCTTTGGTCAGGGTGTTAAAGGGCACGAATTTTTCTAAGCGGGTGTTGAGTTCGTCGAGTTGTTCTGGCTCGTCGCTCCGGACATCGAAGATGCCGTACTCGTTGAGCACGTCTCTCACGACATTCTGCACTCGTTCCAGATCGGGGATGTCAAAGTCCTTCGTGAGGTGATTCAGCATGCGGTCGTGCACGAACTCGACGTGGGGCAGGCAGGACTCGAAGAACATGCGGAACGTGTCCTTGTCCGGCCACGCATCGTGGGACAGAATCGTGAGTACGGCATCTCGTGCCTCGCGGATTCCTGCCGGCGGGTCGGTGGACTGTTGGCGTACGAAATCTGCAAGGACGCGGTGAACCGACCCGATCATGGGGACGGTGCCGATGCGTCCGGCGTCCGTGAGGAATGATCGCGCGGCGAGCTGGCTGAGCGCGGCGCGTGGCAGGCGGTCGGGACCGAACCCCTGCAGGAACGCGCTGGGAATAGGTGCAGGTGAGAGTTCCGCGAGGCACTGGATGGCGCGCTGTGCCGCAGGCGACAGGTGCTGGTATGAGAGCAGGTATGCTTGTGTGGCGCCGCGCAGGCCGGGATCCTCATCGGCGATCGCATCATGGTGCTCGTCGAGCACTTTGGCAGGGCCTTGCTGCTCGGCGGCGGTGGCCAGTTCTGAGGGCATGAGCGTGCCGTATCGGAGCACCCTGTTGAGGAGTTCCAGTGCGAGGGGGAGTTCGCCGACCCATGTGGCTATCCGCTCCCATGTTGCGTCTGAAATGAGCTCGGCTTGGGGTATATCATGGCGCAGCAGCGTCACAGCTGGCGCGGACGCGAGCGGTTCGAGCAGGACCAGGACTGGAGCGTCGTCCGTCCTGTTCGTCCGACGTGACGTGACGAGGATGTTCACTGCATCGGGTGCCGGACACCAGGTGTCCACGGTTTTTACGTCGCCGTAGTCCGGGACCCGGTCGACGACGAAAAGGATGCGATTCCGATGCTCGTGGAGTGCCATTCCGAGACGGTTGGTGACGCTCCGGTCGTCTTGGCGGTCGGTTTGTCCGGGGTTGAGGATGTCGAGGATGTCACGGAATTGTCCGTCAATGTCTTGCATGGCATCGATCCAGAAGATGCCGTCCGGGAAGTTCGTGGCGGCGAGCCGATGCAGGTATTCTTCAGCGAGTCGTGTTTTGCCGTATCCTCCCGGCGCTTTGAGCCACACTGCTCGTGCTATTCCCTGGGGCATGAGTGCGGCGTGTAGTCGGTGGAGTTCCGAGTTGCGACCGACAAAGGGGGTGTTGCGGGCTGGTGGGATTTCGTTGTGCGGAGCCGCTAGGGGTTGCCGTGGGGGGAGTGTGGCTGCTTCTACCATGAGGCTACGGAACGTGGCACGTGCGGCACCGAGGGTACGACCAATGCTCTTGGTGGTCTGCTCCAGCTGATGCATCACGAGAGTTGCGATCGCGTCGGTCTGATTAGCCCTGGGGAGGTTCATATCGCGGAAAGGGAGGAGCTTTTCAAGCAGGCCTGGGCTGGGTCCACTCTCCGGGAGTGCGACGATGATGTGCTCGGTCGTGTTGCCCCTGAGTGTCGCCTGTGCGATTTGGTATTCCCAAAGGCAGAACTCACGCGTGAAGTACGTATCATCAGCCAGGATTACCATGATGGTGGCGTCGAGGATGGTGTCGACGAGGACGTGGGAGAACCGGTCGCCTAGTGCAATGCCCTCTGTGTCGAGGAACGCGGCTGGTCCTAAGCGCTGCTTTAGCGCGAGGGCGTTATCCTTGTTTGTCGACCGAGCGTAGGAGATGAAGATTTCATTCATCGGTTTGCAGGAGTATACCACTCACGCGTACAGGGTCCGCGGGAGTCTCAGTTGTTTGTTGAAATAACAAAGACTGTCGTTAACATTTGATCTTGTTACCGCCCGACCGGCCCGACAGTCGGGTGCCACACCAGCACGACTGTGGCGGACCTCGGGAACTGGCGGCGGTCCCCGCTTCGTCCCCTTCTGGACCGGGCGGCGGCGCAGATGGCCCCGGAGACGCTCAAAGAGATTGCCCCGTCGGTCACGGACGTAACGAAGTCGGTCACGGAAACCGATGCGATCAGCGCGCTGTCGCAACAGATCCGGATCGGCTGGCGGAGATCGGCGGGCCATCGCAGGGGCTGGATACGTCGCTGGGATTTTCTCCGGCGGACGCCGACCGGCTGCTGCGGGCGCTGCGTATCTTCATCGATGAGGGTAAGCGCGGGATCAGCGAGGCGAGCCTCGGCTCGGCGAATGTCCTCTATCTGGCGCTGAAGCTCCTGGAGATTGAACACCTGGTTGAGGAAGGCGCCCGCGATCACACATTTCTCGCGATTGAAGAACCGGAGGCGCACCTGCATCCATACCTTCAACGGCTGGTTTATCGGGATGTGCTGCGCCGGCGTGCGCATCAAGAGGGAAAGCAGATGGAAGTCACGGACGGGCGCCGGACCATTCTGCTTACCACGCACTCCCCGCACGTCGTGAGCGTGTCGCCGCTGGAATCTCTGGTTGCGCTGCGCAAGGTTGACAACACAACAGAGGCGGCGTCGGCCGCGGAATTGGCGTTCGACGAATCGGATCGGGATGATCTTGAGCGGTATCTAGATGTATCGCGAGCCGAAATGCTATTCGCCAAGGGCGTGCTGCTAGTTGAGGGCGATGCGGAAACGTATTTGGTGCCGGCTCTCGCCCGGTTGATGGATAAAGATCTCGACCAACTGGGGATCGCGGTGTGCTCGGTTTCAGGGACTCGTTTCGGCCCGTATGTGAAGCTGCTGAAGGGCTTGAACGCTCCCTTGGCCGTGCTCACGGATCGCGATCCGAGCGACCAGGGAGACCGTGGAGTTGTGAAAGTCCTTCAGCTTCTGCGGGATACCGTGCAAGCCAAAATCTTGGCGAAGTACCCGACCGAGAGAAGCAGCTCGAACTGGCAGTTAAGCGGGGAATCTTCTTGAACGACCATTGTCTTGAGGTTGATCTGTTCAGGGCGGGTCGGGACGATACCCAGCTTCTGCCTCAAGCACGTTGTGGTTCCGTACGGCAGGCTGGCCGGGCTCGAAATGCCCGCCGATGTGAAGGTGGCCACGCCGGATGAAACAGGAGCGCGTTTTCGGAGAAGCGGTAGCAGAACTATACGGGCCGAACCGGGATCCGACCTACCTGCGCACCGACTTCGACCGGTATCGGCGGACGCATCTGGACCGGGATCAGCCAGAGTGGCTCGGGGATGATGCGGAAACGGCCCAGCTAATTGAAATCTATGAACGCAAATTGCGGGAGCGCGGGACGATCGATTTCGACGACATGATGTTGCTCGGTCTACGCCTGATCGAGGGAAACAAGTGGGTCCGGTCGTGTTTGCAGGCACGTTTCCCGATCATCGCTGTGGATGAATATCAGGATCTGGGGCTCGCATTGCACAGAATGGTACTTAGGCTTGTATACGACGCCGGCATCCGCCTGTTTGCAGTGCGATGCCGACCAATCGATCTACGGTTTCGCAGGGGCGATGCCACACCTGCTCCAGGAATTGTCAGAAATGGATGGCATGGAGACGGTTCCCCTGCGCTTTAACTACCGCTCTGGTCAGGAAATTATCGAAGCCTCGGAAGTGGCTCTCGGCGAGGAGCGCCGATACGAGGCCAAAGCCGGATACTCCGGAACGATCCATTTTTACAAATTCCCGAAGGGGCTGGAGGAACAGGCCGAGCAGATGGTGAAGGTGTTGATTCCCGGCGCATTGGGGCGCCGGAAAGGCCGAACGCTCGGCGACATCGCGGTGCTCTACGTTGACAAGAACGATGGAGACGTCATTGAAGCGCAAGTGAACGCGGCAGGGATGCAGTTCATCCGGGTGGATCGAGGCGCACCCCTATCGCAAGACGAAGTTCACTCGTTGGCTCGAAGAGTGCGCTGGAGGCAGGCGAAGCGGCACGCCGCGTTTGTCCTCGCTGCTGTCACGATGGCAGCTTTTTAATCCTTCCCTACGGTCGGAGAAAGAACGGAGCCAACTCAAGGTGGAACTAGTGCAATTTCCTCTTCGGTCATCGGGACGAGAAACTCTCGCTGAGGGAGTGGCTCGGCGCGATGGTCGATCAGTGCATAGCCCGCGCTTTTGCCGCAGATCCGATGCAGCGGGATGAGGTGGAGGCACTCGAAGTGCTGCGGCGGGCGGGCGGATCTAAGGGAAAGCTGGCAAAGCTGACCGTAGGCGCGTTCGGAGGACAGGCGGGAGCATCTGACCACGTAAACCTGATCACGATGCACAGCGCCAAAGGCATGGAGTTCGTCTTGATGATGGGTCTCGAACAAGGTCGCATCCCGAAATGGGATGCGAAGACCGCCGAGAGGAAGAGCGAGGGGCGGCGCCTGATCTATGTGGGCCTCACGCGGGCCAGACACGAAGTGCATCTGCTGTGCTCGGGATTTACCGTGAATCGAAAAGGCCGGCGCTTTGATAATGGCGTCTCCGAATTTATGGTGGAAGTCTACCGCAAGGTCAAGAAACAGTCTTGAACAGCCGAGTAGTCCAGGGTGAATCAGTTATGTCGACCCCGTCCGTGCGTGTTCCCCGTTGTTCCGAATTCCCTTGACGCCGTGCGTGTTGCGGGATACACTTTCTGAGTGTTCCACGTTGTTCCAAAGGAGCGCTTATGGCTGACCAGCGATACCGGGCAACACTAAACAAGGGCGGACAGAACCGCTCTGTGTGGTGCGTCATATTTCGCCACCCTGTCCGACTCGGGCCGGACGGGAAGCCCGGGCGGCGCATCCGGCGGAGTCTGGGGATCGAGGACGAATCCGAGGCCCAGAAGCTGGTGGACCAGGCGAACCTCATTCTTTCCGATGAGAGTTGGTGGACCCCTGCGGCGCGGGCGTTGGCAGAGCGGACATTCGATCGCACAGTGGTGGCGGCCTTTTACGATGATCTTACGCCGACACCCCGCGATGGGTGGGTCATCCGAGATGGCGTGCTTCGGCTGCCCTCGCCGGATGACGGATACGCCCGCGTCCTGTTCGTTGGGAGCACCGGCGCCGGCAAAACCACGCTTCTGCGTCAGTTCATCGGCACTGGTAGCAAGCTGGAAAAGTTTCCCTCCATCTCGACGGCCAAGACAACAACCTGCGACATCGAGATCGTCACCGCGGATGACGAGCAATACTGCGCAGTGGTTTCCTTCATCCCGAAAGACCAGGTCAGGCAGTACGTAGAAGAATGCGTCTGCGCGGCCGTGCTCAGCTATGTCGAGCGGGAACGCGAGAGCGTCACGGTCCGTCGCTTCCTTGAACACAGCGAGCAGCGATTCCGCCTCAGCTATCTCCTTGGAACGCTTTCCGACCCAGACGAAGACGAGTTGGAGGAGGAAGCGCGCGCACAAGGAGAGGAATCAGAGCCTGCGATCTCGCACGAGGATCGGCAGCGCTTGATCGCTCGCCTCCGTTCCTATTTGGGCCGGATACAGGAGCTTGCCCACTCATCCAGCGACCACCTGGCAGAAACGCTGAGTTTCTCGCTTGAGACGGCGACGCAGGAAGAACGCGACACCTTCGAGGAGTTGATTGAGGACCACCTCCGGGAGAGTGACCGGTTTCATGAACTCGTAGATGAAATCCTAGATGACATTGAATCCCGATTCGAACTGCTCAAGGGAGAAGGCGAGATCGTCCGTGATCGCGGGCAGTGGCCCAGCTACTGGTCGTACGAGAGCGTGGAGGCAGACCGCCCGAAATTTATCAGGCTTCTCAACCGATTTTCCAGCAATCAGGCACCCCAGTTTGGACGTCTCCTTACTCCGCTGGTCGAAGGCGTACGTGTCCGTGGCCCGTTCAAACCAACCTGGCTGAATGGCCAGCCTCAGCGGTTGGTGCTGCTGGACGGTGAGGGGTTGGGCCACGCCGCAAGTTCGGCAACCAGCCTCTCGACTCGGATCACAAAACGGTATCAGTTCGCGGATGTAATCCTCCTGATCGACAGTGCAACTCAGCCAATGCTCGCCGCGCCGGGTGCAGCTCTCCGGAGCATCGCCGCCAACGGCCAGCAATCGAAGCTCTTATTTGCCTTCACTCATTTCGACCAGGTGCGCGGCGACAACCTGCGCACGCGGGCAGACAAGGAGCACCACGTTCTCGCCTCCTTGGACAACACCATCGTCGCGCTGGGCAAGGATCTCGGACGCAGCACTGAAAACGCGCTGAAGCGCATCGCGCCGGATCGCAGCTTCTTCCTGTCCAATCTTCAGGAACAGATCTCCGAGCCGCCAGCAACCGCACAGGAGAAGTACACGATCGCGGCCCTGCGTGCGCTCCTGAAGGCTATTGATGTTGTGAGCACACCGCCTCCGCCGCCAGAAGTGACGCCTGTGTACGATGATGCCAACTTGATCCTGTGTGTACAGCGCGCAGTAACCGAGTTTCGTCAACCGTGGCGGGCCAGGCTGGGTTTGAGTTATCACGTCGACATCCGGCCAGAGCACTGGACTCGAGTGAAGGCTCTCACTCGGCGCCTCGGTGAGCTTGGTCGGGATGAATACGACACCCTCCGGCCGGTGGCCGACTTCATTGCGCGGCTCCTGGAACAGGTCCGCCCATTTCTAGAAAACCCAGTCCGATGGGAGCCCGCGCGAGGGGCCACTGAAGAGATGAAGGCTCGCGCTATGGATTTGATCACCCAGACCGTGTCGCCGCGTGTCCACGATCTCGCCAATAACCGCATTGTGCGCGATCACATCGTCCGATGGGGAAAAGCATACTCCTTCCGCGGCGTCGGATCGGCCAGCACTCGAAGCCACGAAGTCGAAGGGATCTATGACGAAGCGGCGCCAGTGCCGGGCGGGACGCCAGATCCACAGGCGAACGCGTTTCTCCGTGAAATCCGCATTTTGATGAGAGATGCGATCCGCGAAGGTCGTGGAAAGCTGGAAGGCCTTGGAGAAATGGTCGAACCGGAGGCGGCTCGGGGTTAAGGGGAAGCCTATGTCGATGTCCTCAGAGCGTTGGAAGCAGATTACGCCGTCTCAGTTTCCGTGGGAAAGGGAGGCGCTTGACTACGTGCGAGAGCGTCTCCCGGATATAGATCCGTATCGAGCTTGGGCAAACTTTGAGTTCATCGCCGATGACGGCACGATCAACGAGGTTGACCTGCTGGTGCTAACGCCTCGTGGCTTTTTCCTGGTCGAAATCAAAAGCAAACCTGGGGTGCTGACTGGCGATCGAGCCACGTGGGTGTGGACCCACGAGGGCAGATCGTCTACGCAAGACAACCCGATCATTCTGGCAAACCGGAAATCGAAGAAACTTGCCTCACTTCTCAAACGCCAGAAATCCTGCCAGAAGATCCGGGTGCCCTACCTTGAGCCATTGATCTTCTGCTCCAACGCGGACCTGGACTGCCGGCTGCAGGGCGTCGACCGGTACCGCATCTGCCTGCGCGACCAGGAGCAAACGGCAACCCGCCCCGCGACTCCCGGTATCATGGCCGCACTTAAGTTCCGCAAGGTTGACGGCCTCACCGACACATTCGAAGGGGTAATAGATCGGCCAACGGCCGGTGCGATTTCTCGGGCGATGGAGCAGGCGGGTATCCGGCCCTCTCAGAAGTCCAGGCGGGTGGGCGACCTCATTCTCGGCCGGTTGCTTTTCGATAGCCCTACAGGCACGTACCAGGACTGGGAAGCCAACCACTCGACATTCACCAAGACCATACGCCGAGTTCGCATCTACTCCGTTGCCAAGGGCGTGCCCGCTGTCGACAGGGAAACCGTAAGGAAAGCGGCCAAGCGCGAGTTCGAATTGCTCGAGGGACTGCATCATCCCGGCATCCTCCAGGTCCTCGACTACAGCGAACATGAGTTCGGTCCGGCACTGATCTTCCGGCATGATCCGGAAGCCGTTCGTCTGGACCATTTCATGGCGCAGAACGGCGCCAAGCTGGGTGTTGGTGATCGTCTTAGTCTGACGCGTCAGATCGCAGAAGCCCTCAAGTACGCGCACGAAAAGCGGGTTGTTCATCGCGCTCTCAGCCCACAGAGCGTTTTGGTCAGCAGGCCGGAGTCGCCGGAACGTTCCATCCAGATCTTCAACTGGCAAGCCGGATTGCGACTCGCTGGGACCACGTCATCAAAGGGTCTCCCACTCGTCACGCCGACGCTACACCCAGAGCAACTGATCGAAGACGCCGCCACGGTGTATATGGCCCCCGAAGCCATCACGGAGCCCGGCAGCCTTGGGGAGCATCTCGACCTCTTCTCGCTCGGCGCGATCGCTTATCACATCTTCACTGGACAGCCGCCCGCCGGCAACCTGTTTGAGTTGAGCGAGAAACTCCGCGTCGGCTCTGGACTGACGGTAACTGCGGTTTTGGACGGGACCATCGAGGAGCTTGAAGAGCTCATCCAGTTCAGCACCTGTCCGTCCGTGAGTGCACGGTACGAGAGCGTTGCGGATTTCCTGGAGCAACTCGATCGCGTCGAGGACAAACTCACCAGCCCCGAGAAAGACACGGTAGACAACCCGCTTGACGCGAGGGTTGGCGAAAAGCTGGAAGGCGGTTTCGTTGTCCGCGGACGGCTCGGTTCCGGGGCGTCGTCTGTCGTGATGTTGGTAGAGAAGGCCGGCAAGGAGGTTGTGCTCAAGCTGGCCAACAACACGGAGCACAACGATAGAATCCGGGAGGAGGCATTCGCACTTCGTAAGCTGCGCCACCAAAACGTCATCGAGATCTTCGACGACGTCGAGATCAATGATCTTGCCGGATTCACCATGGACCGAGCCGGCGACAAGACGCTCGCGCAGCGGCTTCGGAGTGAAGGTCGCCTTCACCTGGAACTTCTCGAACGTTTCGGTGAGGAGCTGATCCAGACCGTTCGGCACCTGGAGCAGGCAGGCATTCCACACCGCGACATCAAGCCAGACAACATCGGCGTTCGGCCCTTTGGCAAGAACGACACACTGGGAATCGTTCTCTTCGATTTCTCCCTCTGCCGCACCCCAATGGACAACGTCCGCGCAGGAACAGCCCCTTACCTGGAGCCATTCCTATCGCAACGAAAGCCACCGCGCTGGGACGTCTACGCGGAGCAGTACGCCCTGGCGGTGACTTTGTACGAGATGGCAACGGGCAAGCTCCCGAAATGGGGGGATGGCCAGTCCGACCCGGCATTGCTGACCGAGGAGGTGACGCTTCAGACCGAGTATTTCGATCCCGACTTGCGCGAAGGAATGGTTAAATTCTTCGGCAAGGCGCTGCGACGCGACTACCGGGAGCGATTCGACAATTGCGATGAAATGCTGCGCGCCTGGCGAGGCATTTTCGAAGAGGCGGCGCGGACGCCGGAAGTTGCTGAACCGGGCGAGGCGTTTGACCGGACCGCCGTCCTCGAAACAGCAACGGCTAACACTCAAGTCGCACTATTGGGCTTGAGCACGCGCGCCAAGAATGCTCTCGACCGGCTGAACGTGATCACTGTCAAGGACCTACTGAGCGTCCCCATCACACAGATCAACCGGCTTCAGGGGGTGGGCAACAAGACCCGTCGCGAGATCGCCGCCCTTGTGACGGACTTGCGTTTCCGCTTCCCCGAAGCGGAAAGTGCCACGCCGCGCCCGATTAAGGTTGAAGCCGAAACAGAAGCTCAGGAACCAGAGGTTGCAAGCGTTGATCTCATCGCGGAGCAGTTGAAAACGGCAGGCGTCAGTGGACCGGCCGAGACGAGAATCCTGCACGCTTTTCTCGGCTTCGATACAGTCAACACGCCCGGTGAAGTCTCCTGGCGCAGCCAGATTGACACGGCCGCCAAGCTGGAGATCACCAGGGCCCGCGTCAGCCAGGTGGTCACGAAGGCACGACAGCGCTGGCGCAAGAATCCATCGATAACGGGACTGCGACAGACGATCGACGCCGTGCTCATGGCAAATGCTGGCGTCATGACGATCGCCGAACTGAGCGAAGCGGTGCTCACTGCACGTGGTTCCGTGTATGACGAGCCGACCCGATCCCGCCTGGCAGCGATTGTCACTCGCGCAGCTATCGAGACCGAGACCTCGATGGAGAATCCCAGGTATCTTGAGCGTCGCAGTGGTCAGTCTGTCCTGATCGTCAAGGATTCTGATCTGGCGGATTACGCGGAGCGGCTGGCGAAGGAAGCCGACCGCCTCGCCGACAGCGATCCTCTGCTGCCTCCGGCTCGGGTATTGGAGAGCCTGCGCACCACCGAGCCACCGGCAGCTTCTCAGGCGCCAAGCGATTCCCGGTTGGTGCGTCTCGCCGCCGCTGCTTCCACCACTGCGGCGGTGTCGAGCCGCCTCGAGCTATACCCACGAAACATGCCAGCTTCTCGGGTCTTGAAGCTGTGCCACGGCGCTCTGCTGGGCACCCGGGAACTGACTGTCGACGATATCCGGAAGCGCGTGACTGCCCGATATCCTGAGGCTGAACCTCTGCCGGAACGGCCCGAGCTGGATAGCCTTCTCGCCGGCCTCGACTTGGCTCTCGAATGGAATCCCTCGGCGGCCGGGGGGAGAGGCGCCTACGTTTTCCGTTCGCAGGAGACAGCATCTGCCTCTTCGAGCACCAGCCTGTCAGGGCGGATGCCGACCTTGTTCACGCCGCATGCACCAACCGGTGAGGTCTCTCCGGAAGTCGTTGACGCTCGACTGTTTGAAAACAAGTTACGGCGCGCCGCGAAGGATGGCACGTACCTGGCCCTGTCGGTCGCGCCAAAAGGGCTCGATGCTGTGGAGCAGGAACTGACACGACGGTTCAGAGTCACGTCCCGAAACATCGACGAGATTCTGATTCGTCTGATGCGGCGGCAAGCGGACACAGTGAAGGCGGATTGGAACGTCGTGCTCAAGGCCGACGCTGCCCCGCGCGATAGCCAGGACTGGAGAAACCTGATGATCCTGGTCAGCCGAGTGATTCCAACGGTCGAGCAGGAATTGCTGACCACGGAGGGCACGGCTCTACTTGTCTTTTCTGGCCTCCTGGCCAGATACGACCGGCTCGACGTTCTGGAGCGATTGCGAGACCGGGTTACAAACCCCTCTGGGACAGGAGCCCCCCTGCGGGGGATTTGGGTTCTCGTGCCGGGCGATGAGCAGAACGCACTGCCCACTCTCGACCGCAAGCCCGTTCCGGTGATCAGTTCGAATCAGTGGGCCAGAGTTCCGGAGGCGTGGCTGTTGAACGCTCACCGCGGCGGAGGCAACATTGACCAATCCAGAAAGGCGAAGCAACCGCAATGATTGATCCATCTCGACTTCTGGCGGACCTGCAGCGATTGCTGAAGCGCTTGGAGGACGACATTCGGCGGCGGGTTCAAGAAAAGGAAACCATCGACGCCCATCTGCTGGAACAGTACGAAAGAGCAAAGGCGGCCGGTCGGACGGCACAGGTGTATGAGGTGTGGCGGGATGATTACATTACTCAAGTCGCGGTGGCATGGATTCTGGGCTGCGTTTTCGTTCGGTTTCTCGAAGACAACGGTCTGATTGAGACGGCTTGGCTGTCGGGTTCCGGTGATCGGCTTCAAATCGCTCGGGACCAAAACACCCTCTACTTTCAGAGCCATCCATCGCACAGTGATCGTGAGTATCTGGAGCACGTATTCGCAGAGGTCGCCATGCTGCCGTCTATGCGGGAACTGCTTGATGGCGAGCATAACCCGTTGACGAAGCTTGGGCCTACTGGAGACGGTGCACATGACTTACTGGCGTTTTGGCAGAAGATCGATCCCGCCACTGGGATGCTCATCCACGACTTCTCCGATCCGGAATGGAGGACGAGGTTCTTGGGGGATCTTTACCAAGACCTCTCGCAAACTGCTCGCGAGCGGTACGCTCTGCTTCAAACTCCGGAATTCGTGGAGGAATTCATCTTAGATCGCACGCTCGACCCGGCGGTTCAAGCGTTCGGGTACGCCACAGTGAAGATGATCGATCCCGCGTGTGGTTCGGGGCACTTCTTGCTCGGTGGCTTCCGTCGTCTACTCGAACTGCGCCTTCGGCACGAACCTGGCGTCGCCATTCAAGCGCAGGCTCAAGCTGTCCTGAACCAGGTGAATGGCATTGATGTGAACCCGTTCGCCGTTGCCATTGCGCGATTTCGCCTTCTGACTGCTGCACTTCGGGCGTGCGGCATAGGCAGGCTTTCGGAGGCACCCGCTTTCAAAGTGAATCTCGCCACCGGCGATTCGCTTCTCCACGGCCCGAGACTTGGTAGCGAAAATGAGCGCGTCGCATACCTCCACGGAATGGACCCGCTGCAGCATATCTATGAAACGGAGGATGCGGATGAGCTTCGCCGTATTCTGGGGCAGCAGTATCACGTGGTTGTTGGAAACCCACCATACATCGTTCCCGCTGATCCTGCCCTAAGCGCTGCTTATCGGGAACGATTCGGCTCGTGCCATGGTCAATACTCGCTAGTTATTCCGTTCATGGAGAGGTTCTTCCACCTCACCCTGCGTTCTGATCAGTCGTCTGCAAGCGCTGGGTTTGTGGGAATGATCACCTCGAATTCGTTCATGAGGAGAGAGTTCGGCAAGAAGCTGATTGGGCAGTATTTCCAGCGATGGAATCTCACGCACGTGGTTGACACGTCGCGTGCGTATATCCCCGGGCATGGCACCCCCACGGTCATCCTATTCGCTACAAATTGCCTTCCGGTGTTGGACACTGTGCGTACGGTTTCCGGAATACGGGCCGAATCTCGCAGGCCGGAAGACCCCGCAAGCGGACTGGTCTGGTCTGCAATTATCCAGCAAATTGACCAACCGGGCTCTCAATCCGAATACGTCTCCGTGACGGACGCCCCTCGGCAGCTCTTCTCGCATCATCCTTGGAGTTTGGGTGGTGGGGGCGCTATGGAGCTGAAAGCGAGGCTAGACCGGGCCGGCGCTACAACACTGGAGACACTTGTGACGGAAATTGGTCGTACAAGTCACACGGGCGAGGATGAAGTTTATTTTCTCCCGTCAAACGCGGCGCACACGCTTGGAATTGCAGATCAGTGCGTGGGTCTTGTCACAGGTGAAGATATAAGGGATTACGAAATAAGTTCGCCTTATGTGGTTGTTTTTCCATATCAGGAGGATGGCTCCCCATGTAACTCTCTACCTCTGCGTCTGCAAAGGTACTTCTGGCCATTCAAGGTGCGCCTTAGGGCGCGAGTTGATTTTGGGAAAACTCTTGAGGAGCGTAACCTCAGGTGGTTTGATCATTCCATGTTCTTCCGTAGCCGATATGTGAGCAAGAACTTTTTGGCTTACACAAATGTCGCAACTCACAACCATTTCGTAGTGGGCCAGCCACTGAAAGTCTTCAACAGCCATGCGCCGACCGTCCAGCTTAAGCCTGAGTCACCTGTCGAGAAGCAGAAGGGACTATTCGGCCTCTTGAATTCGTCAGCTGCCTGCTTTTGGATGAAGCAGGTCTTCCACAACAAGGGGGGTGGAGGCATCGGTGGAGGACTGGCGACTGAAGAGTGGGAGCAGTTCTTCGACCAGGATGGCACAAAGCTTAAGAAATTTCCGGTACCCGCCGGGTTACCGTGTGAGCTTTCGCAATGCTTGGAGCAGGCGGCCGCTCAGCGAGGGCGGGCATGCTTTCCTCCACCTGAGAGTGCCCCTCGTCCATCTCTTCTCCAGGAAGGACGGAGTGTAGCAGAAGCTATCCGCGGGCGCCAGATCGCTCTCCAGGAAGAGCTGGACTGGCAATGCTACCGCTCTTACGGCCTGCTCGACCACGATTTGACCATGGCGATCGAATCTGTACCGCCGATCCGGTTGGGCGAGAGAGCATTCGAGATTCATATGGCCCGGAGGATGGCTGCTGGAGAGTTGGAGACGACCTGGTTTGACCGCCATCGCTCGACGCCAATCACGGACTTCCCTTGTCACTGGCCTGAGGAGTATCGCCATCTCGTTGAACGGCGTCTCAAGGCAATCGAGAGCGATCGCGACATTGCGCTTGTCGAGCAACCGGAGTACAAGCGCCGTTGGAACATGGACCCATGGGAAGAACAGGAGCGGTACTTCCTTCGGCTCTGGCTGCTCAGGCGCATGGAAGACGCGCGCTACTGGTCGTCGCCGGAATTGGCCAGCTGCGCGCGTCTCGCAGATCGGCTTCAGGCAGACGCGGAATTCCGTCAAGTCGCTGAACTCTATCGCGGTCGCCCCGATTTTGATTGGACCGCTTTGATCGTCGAACTGGCAGACACGGAGTCCATTCCCTTTTTGGCAGTCCTACGTTACAGCGACGCGGGGCTGCGGAAGCGTGAAGTCTGGGAGCGGACCTGGAATCTGCAGCGCCTAGAAGACCGAATTGAGGCCGAGTGCCTCGCTGACGCCTCTATCAGCGAGGCACTCAGGATGGGAGTTGCCAAGAAGCGCGCTGCGGAGGAGGTAGGCGAAATTCCCTTGCCTCCGAAATATGAGTCCAAAGATTATCGCAAATCTGGCTACTGGGGACTCCGTGGGAAGCTCGACTTACCAAAGGAGAGGTTCATCTCGTTTCCTCATTGCGAGCGCAGCGTAGACTCAACACCGGTAATCGCCTGGGCGGGTTGGGATCACCTCCAACTGGCGCAGGCCATTGCGGCCTATTACGAGCGTGTCAAGAACCAGGAAGGTTGGACTCAGCAGCGGAGGATGCCGTTGCTGGCCGGAATTCTTGAACTGCTGCCATGGCTGAAGCAGTGGCACAACGAAATCCACCCGGAGTTCCACGAGCGGATGGGGGACTTCTTCGAGCAATTCGTGCAGGACGAGGCGCGTGCGATGGAAATGACGGTGGACCAGATCCGGGCATGGACGCCGCCTGCACAGAACGGACAAGGTCGACGTAGGCGGAATTCACAATAGTTCGATGCTTAGGAGTTGAAGAAGATATGGCGACGTACATCAGAGAGCTCCTGAACTTACCGGATCAGGTCCGGCGTGGCGATTTTGTACTTCGCCTGACAGAGGGAGTCACCCGACCTGAGGAGACGCTCGAATCCTACGTGGTCACGCCGCAGCTCGTGCGGTGCTACGACGATGCCCTGGGAATGATCCGGTCCGGAGTCGAGGGGCATACAAGCAAAGCTGCTTACCTGCATGGCAGCTTCGGAAGCGGCAAAAGCCACTTCATGGCGGTTCTGTACCTGCTTCTCCAGCGAAGCCTTGCAGCGCGCTCCGTTCCTGAATTAGGCCCTGTTGTCGCCAAGCACGACGGCTGGATGCAGGGCAAGAAGTTTCTGTTGGTGACGTACTACATGCTCAGCGCGAATGATATGGAGTCCCACATCCTCGGCGAGTATGTGAAGCAGGTTGAGAAGCTGCATCCAGGCTGCCGGGTGCCTGGAGTGTTTCGCGCGGACGCCATGTTCGAGGACGCACTGCGACTCCGCAGCACAATGGGCGACGACAAGTTCTTCGCAGATCTCAACAAGGGCGAGGCAGGGAATGGCAACGCCTCGGGATGGGGAGAGATCGGCGCCGGCTGGGATGCCGAAGGCTTTGATGCCGCGATCGCGGCGCCGCCGAGGGCCGAGGAGCGTATCCGGCTGGTGGGCGATCTCGTGGAGCGGTTCTACCGCTTTGCCAAGTCGGGAGACTCCGAGTTTGTTGACCTGGACAGCGGACTCTCGATCATCAGCAAGCACGCCAAGTCGCTTGGCTACGACGGGCTGATTCTGTTTTTGGACGAACTGATCCTGTGGCTTGCCAGCCGTGCTGCCGATGTTGATTTCGTGACCCGTGAGGGCCAAAAGCTGATCAAGCTGGTGGAGGCGCAGACGGCCGATCGGCCAGCTCCGATTTTGAGCTTCGTTGCCCGGCAGCGGGATCTGCGTGAATTGGTCGGGGAGAACCTGACTGGCGCTGGAATCGTCAGCTTCAGCGACACGTTGAAGCATTGGGAAGCGCGCTTCGCCACGATCAAACTCGAAGATCGGAACCTCGCCGCAATTGCTGAGAAACGCATTCTAAAGCCGCGGAGCGAAGCAGCGCGACAACAGATGGATGAAGCGTTCCGTCAGACGCAGCAGATCCAAAAGGAAGTCATGGACGTGCTGCTGACGAATCGGTACGACCCTTCGACCTTCCGGAAGGTTTACCCGTTCAGTCCTGCACTCGTGGAAACGCTGGTGGATGTTTCGTCCTTGCTCCAACGGGAGCGCACGGCACTCAAAATCATGCTGCAGTTGCTGGTCGAGCAAAAAGATCGGCTGAAGCTGGGAGACATCGTCCCGGTAGGCGATCTCTTCGACGCCGTCGCCGAGGGCGATGAGGCATTCAGCGATGTGATGCGCGTTCACTTCGAGAATGCCAAGAAGCTCTATCAGCAGAAACTGCGGCCGATCCTGGAGCGTGATCACAACCTCACGTTTGAGCAGGCCGCCCAGCTTCCGTTCGACGACCCCGCCGCGGCATCACTGCACAACGACGACCGGCTGGCCAAGACGCTTCTGCTCTCGGCGCTTGCACCAAATGTGGAATCGCTGCGCGGGCTCACTGCCAGTCGCCTCGCCGCGCTCAATCACGGAACGATCAAGTCGCCGATTCCGGGCCGGGAGGCCAACATTGTCCTCGGGAAGTGCCGGCGCTGGGCTGCTGAAATCGGCCAGATCAAGATCGGTGACGAACCCACCAATCCGACGATTTCCGTTCAGCTGACGGGGGTGGACACCGAGAGCATCATCGAGCAGGCACGAACGATCGATAACGCGGGGAACCGGGTCCTGCAGATCAAGGAACTGCTGTTCGGCCAATTCGGCATTACGCAGAACGATCAACTCTTCGTCCGTTACGACTTAAAGTGGCGGGCCACGAAGCGCTCCTGCGAGGTCCTCGTCGCGAATGTCCGGGAACTGACGGACGAGTCCCTAGAGGCGCGGGGGGACGATTGGAAGGTCATCATTGACCATCCCTTCGACGAAGGACATGGGCCCAAGGATGATCTGTCGCGCGTGGAAGCCTACCGCGCCAGACGCAACCCGCCGGCGCGAACCATCGTCTGGATTCCGTCATTCTTGAGTCGGCAGGCCCAGAAGGATTTGGGAACTCTGGTCGTTCTGGACCACATTCTGACCGGTGAACGCTTCGCAAACTACGTCGCTCATCTTTCGCCCGTTGACCGTCAAGCGGCGAGAACGCTCCTCGAAAACCAGAGGAGCCAATTGCGTCAACGCTTGATCCAGGATCTCGAAGGCGCCTACCACGTCATCACGCCGTTGCAGGGCTCAATTGATACGGCGCACGAACTCGCGGTTTCGGAGCACTTCCAAACTCTCGACGATTCTTTCGACCTCCAGCCGCCAGTGGGAGCGAATCTTCAGCAGGCTTTCCAGCACCTGCTGGGACAGGCACTGAAGCACCAGTTCCCGGCTCATCCGACGTTCGAAGATGAGGCGCCGCTGGGTATGGCCGCGTTAAAGCGCGTCCATGCCGAAGTCGAGCGCGCCACCCAGGTATCGGACGGGCGCATTCCCGTGGAACAACCGAAACGGCGGGAGCTGCGGCAGATCGCGAATCCGCTGAAGTTGGGAGAGATGCACGAGACCCACTTCGTGCTCGGCCAACACTGGAAGAGCCATCTTTTGCGTGAGCACGCAAAACAGGGCGGCGCGATGACCGTGGCAAAGATCCGGGGGTGGATCGACCAGCCGCAGGCCATGGGGCTACCGAAAGAACTGCAAAACCTGATCATCTTGACCTTCGCGCTTCAGACCAATCGCAGTTTCTTCCTGCACGGCGGGCCGATGCAGCCGACCATGGAGAACCTCCCGGACGAGCTTGAACTCCGAGAACAGAAGTTGCCGTCGCAGGCTGATTGGGAGAAAGCGCGCGACCGTGCCTCGGCGATCTTCGGAGTGACATCATCGCCGTTGTTGAACGCCTCGAACGTGTCGAAATTGATTGGCGACATTCAGAAGGAGATCGAAGGCCGAAAGGAACATTGCGGGCAGTTGGTGGCCAAACTGCGCCAGGTGGCGGCCCAGTTGGCTGAGGCCGGCAGTTCGCCGGCGCGTCAGAAAACCGCGCAAGCCGCTCAATCTCTCGTGAACGGCTTAAGCCAAGCCGAAGGCGAAGCCTTCCTTACCGCGCTAATCCAAGCCGATGTGGCATCGTCAGAACAGGCTGTCGGTGCAAGTTTTAAGAACGCGGCCGATGTCGTTGATGCACTGGGTCGCGTCAAATGGGAATTGCTCGAGGCTGTACTCAAGCTCGATGACGAGCGGCAGTCAGCGGCCCAGGCAATCTGGGCTTCTGTGAAGCAGGCATTCCAGGCGGATGAGCTGGCCATCGCTCTGGGCCCGGTTCTGTCAGACGCCGAGAGCCGCGCGGTTCGTCTCTTGGCCGACGTGCCGAAACCTAAGCCCAAGCCGAAGCCTGGTACAGAGGCTGGCGAGGGCAAGGAAGGCGGGCAGGTAACGCCGCCGGAGCCAATTGGGCGACCGCGTAAGGGCACGTTCGCGTGTTTGAACAGCGACGAGCAAGAGGTCGCCGCGTTCTATCAGGGAAATCAGTCTGCCCTGGATCGGAATCGTCGACTCGTCGAGCAACTGAAAGAACTCTATGGAGCGAGCCAGGTCTGCGGCGATTCACTTCCATCCGGCTTGCCCAATGAAAAGGTGCGTGATGCCCTCGAGGTGCACCATATCCAGCCGCTATCGAAGTCTGGCGCGGACGCGCGGTCGAACATGATCGTGGTCAGCGCCACGATGCACGCATTGATCCACTCCGATCCGAACTGCGTTATCGACCTTGGCCGGAAGAGTATGACCCTGTTCGGTGTCTCAATCGAGCTGCGGGTCGACGATGGGCACAACGGGTAATCGGTATGGCTACACTCCCACAGATTCGCGCGCAAGTGGCAAACCTGCTACGCAGGTCTCCGGACGCGAGATTGATAGCAATCAAGACTGCCGGCGGATGGGAGGGGGACACGACGCTCCAGATCGGTGAACGGTCATTCCGCGTTCGATATTGCGGTTCCGAACTGGCCATGCGGGAGGCGCTGCTTCAGGGGGGTAATGGAAGTGGACTGGTTGTGGTGACACAGCTCGACGAGTCTGCCCTGGGCCAGGATCTCGTGGCGCGTTTCGCGAGACGACGGCTGTTCTCCGTCGAGGGATGGACCATCCTCAAGGACGTGTTCCAGGCGCGCGAAATCGACCCCAGTCTCCTACGAAAGCCATGGCTTGCGGAGGCCGTTCTGGAGATGATACCGGCAGACGGCGTGCCGCCCGTGCCCGCGGGCATCTTAGACGCCGAGACGGTCTGGGGAATCGTCTTGCGCCGGCATCTCAGCTTTCGATCCTCGCGCCCGGACGAGTTGGATCTTCTGCGCTGGTCGATGGATGGCAGCAATGTGTCGCGGTATGGCGCTATGTCGGAAGAGATGCGCCGGGCCGTCCGCGAGTGGATTTCTGAGTGCGTCGGCAGAAGCGCGCAAGGCATCTTTGCGTGCGTGGACGCGGGCTTCGGAACCGATGCCTTTCCTGCTGGTCTCGCGATGGTGGTGGTGTCGGCTGGCACGGGCCAGGGAGCACTGACGGCTTCGGCCGCCCGCCTGGAGGAGCGTTTCGCGGGTGGCACACATCTTCACGCCGCAGTCGCGAGTGCGTGGGCGGAGGCGGCTGGTCGCCTTTTCGAACATCTTGATTCGGCAGGAGCTGAGGAACAGATTCGGACTGCGGCTGAGCGATCCGATCAGATTTTGCGAGAGATCCTCGCGGCACCATACGCCTACTTGAGCGATTATTCCCGACTCGGCTTTGAGATGCGGCTAGAGAGCTTCGGGGCCGCCCTTCTAGCTGCTCTGGACAAGCCTGGGTCAGGTGTTCCCGAAGACTTGGTCCAAAGCGCTGGAGCGGTGAAGGACCATCATTGGGCCATACGTTTCCCGCAACGTACGAACCAGGTAGAGATGGCAATCAGGCTGTTGCGATGGATTACGGCGCCTGTGGCGGCGAACGCCGTGCCCACGATCGAGAGCTTCGAGGATCTCGCAACGGCGTACGCCCGCGACGGCGGGTTCGTCGATTGGGCCAGACAGACGCTATTTTTCGGCGACCCTGTCAAAACTCTTTCGGACGCCTACGGACGCCTCTGTGAGTTAGTCACAAAGAGGCGAGAATCACAGAGCAAGACGTTTGCGGAACGACTCGGAGACTGGATGGCCGCTGGTTCAACTGCGCGCTCAGTGGTCTTAATCGAGGATGTCCTGAAGTCAGTTGTCGCGCCTCTCGCGCGCCTCGCCCCCGTTTTGCTTGTTGTCGTCGACGGCATGAGCTTCGCGGTCTTCCAGGAACTCCTCCAGAATGTCTCATCGCACGGCTGGTTGGAATTGACTGAGCAGGGGAAGCCGGCCAAGCCCGTCATTGCGGCACTGCCATCCATCACGGAGGTCTGCCGCTGCAGTCTGCTGGCCGGTCGATTGATGAGCGGCAACGGGGATGACGAGAAGCAAGCTTTCGCAGCGAACATCGACCTATTGCAAGCTGTCAAATCTGCGGGCCCGCCGGTCCTGTTCCAGAAATCGGAACTCGCCGATTCGGGTGGGGCATCACTGTCGATTGAAGTGCGTAAAGAGATTGCTTCAGACAAGAGGCGAGTGGTGGCTGCAATCGTGAACGCAGTCGATGACCATCTGCTTAAAGGAGAGCAGGTGTTCATCCCTTGGACGCTGAGCCACATTCCACTGTTGAACCAATTGCTGGGCGCCGCCATGGAGGCCGGGAGGCTTGTTGTCATGACGAGCGATCACGGGCACGTTCTGGATCACGACACGGCCTATCGGGCGTCAAATCTGGGCGAACGATATCGGGGTGATGATGCGACCGTTCACCCGGACGAGGTCAGGATTTCCGGAACCCGCGTGGTACTCCCGCAAGGCGGTACACTCATCGCCCCATGGTCGGAGAAGATTCGATACGGAGGCAAGAGAAACGGGTATCACGGTGGAGCCTCCCCACAGGAATGTGTCGTGCCGCTCGCCGTGCTCGGATGGCAATCAGTGGTGCCGGAGGGGTACCAGCCAGTGGCACTGGTTCGCCCTCAGTGGTGGCAGGAGGAAGCCGCCATAGAACCCGCGGCTCCTCCATTGCAAACCGTGCCTCTCGCGCCATCCAGACTCGAACCCAGATACTCACCAAAGGGGCAGGCAGAGTTGGAGTTTGCTCCGCCGAGGCCGCGTGCCACGTGGATCGACCGTCTGTTGCAGTCGGCTGTTCTGCAACGGCAGCTTGAGCAGGCCGGACGGGCGGCGCCAACGCAAGAGAAGCTTCGGAGCTTCCTGCAGGCTCTTGATGAGCGCGGCGGGACGATGCTTCGCGGCGCTATGGCGCAAAAGCTTGGCGAGCCCGAGCTACGTATGCCCGGAATTGTTGCGGCTGTGCGCAGGGTGCTGAACGTCGAGGGGTATTCGGTCCTCTCGCTGGATGACGCGTCCGGCTCCATTGTGTTGAATCGTCAACTGCTGGAAGTCCAATTCGAATTGGATAGAGCGGAGGATTCGAATGGTTAGCCCTCAGCGCCGCCGGGAGATCATAGATGCCTTGCGCCGCGGTACCGTCCCCCAACGTGGCCTCGACGCATTTGCCGTCGGCATGGATCGATTTCAAGAGGCGATCGACCAGGAATTCGACGCGGTCCGCTCCGGTGGCGGGATCTTCAAAGCGGTCCGGGGTGAGTACGGGAGTGGTAAGACGTTCTTCGCTCGATGGCTTCAAGAGCGGGCGAAACGGATGAATCTTGCAACCGCTGAAGTTCAGATCTCCGAGACCGAGACACCTTTGCATCGCCTAGAGACTGTGTACCGCCGGCTAATGGAACGCCTTGCAACCGCCGACTCCGAAACCGGCGCATTCCGTAGTGTCATCGATGGCTGGTTCTACACTTTGGAGGAAGATGTACTGGCGGGTGGTAGCACGGATCGAAATGACACTGCTAAATTGCTCGAGCGAACCAACGAGCTGATGGAGCAGCGCCTGGCCGCAATTTCGAAGACGGCACCGATGTTTGCAGTCGCTCTGAGGGGTTATCGACGAGCCGTTGCCCAAGGGCAGTCTGCGATGGCAGAGGGACTGCTCGCCTGGCTGATGGCGCAACCGAATGTGGCAGCTTCGACGAAACGCTTCGCTGGAATCAAGGACGACATCGACCATTTCGGTGCCCTCAGTTTCCTTCAAGGTCTTCTCGTGGTGCTTCGGGACTCCGGCCACGCCGGCATGGTGATCGTGCTGGACGAGGTTGAGACGCTGCAGAGAGTCCGCGGGGACGTACGAGATAAAGGGCTAAACGCTCTGCGCCAGTTGATCGATGAAGTGTATTCCGGCCGATTCCCTGGTCTCTACATCCTGGTCACGGGTACCCCCGCTTTCTTTGACGGACCGCAGGGCGTGCGCAGACTTCCGCCGCTTGCTCAACGACTTGAGACGAACTTCGGTGGAGATGCCAAATTCGACAATCAGCGCGCAGTTCAGATTCGTCTTTTGGGATTTCAGCTTGAATCACTGGTCGAAGTTGGCCGTAAGATCCGCGACATCTATGCGGACGGCGCAAGTTCGCCAACACAGATTCGAGCGCTTGCGGATGACGATTATTTGCGCAGCCTGGCTCAAGCTGTTGCTGGCGACCTCGGTGGCCGGGTTGGAATTGCACCGCGGTTATACCTAAAGAAACTCGTTGCAGACGTTCTAGATCGTATCGATCAGCACCCGGATTTCGATCCGCGAAAGCACTACTCGCTGACGATCAACGCCACCGAACTCAATGAGATCGAAAGGAATGTCAGAGCCGCAGCAAACGTCGATGACATTGAGCTGACTCTGTGACGGCTTTTGAGCATTTGCATCCGGCAGTTCAGCACCACATCGTGAACTCGCTTGGCTGGCGGGTCCTGCGTCCCCTTCAGGAACAGAGCATTGATCCGTTGCTCGGCGGCCAACATGCAATCCTTCTTGCGCCTACGGCTGGCGGAAAGACCGAGGCGGCGTTTCTGCCAGTCCTTTCGAAAATGCTCAGCGAGAACTGGACTGGACTGAGTGTTCTCTACCTCTGTCCCATCCGGGCGCTATTGAACAATCTGCACTCGAGGCTTTCCCATTACAGCGCTCTTGTGGGTCGCAACTGCGCCGTGTGGCATGGGGACGTAACCCAGTCGGATAAGCGGCGGTTCCTCAACGATGTCGCAGACTGCCTGCTTACGACGCCCGAGTCGTTAGAGGTCATGCTGGTTTCCAAGCGTAGCGACAAGGATTCGCTGTTCAAATCCCTGAGAGTCGTCATCGTCGACGAAATCCACTCCTTTGCAGGGGATGATCGCGGGTGGCATCTACTCTCCCTTTTGGAACGGCTGACCAAGATAGCTGGTCGGGAGCTGCAGCGAATTGGCCTCTCAGCCACCATCGGCAATCCTAAAGATCTATTAGTCTGGCTTTCAGGGCAATGCGAAGGATCCGGGACAGTGATTGAGCCGGAAGGTACCGGCCCCAATCATTGCGACGTTCAGCTGGATTTCGTGGGCAACATTGAGAACGCTGCCCTCGTGATATCACGACTGCATCGTGGCGAGAAGCGGCTCGTGTTCACAGATAGCCGCTCCCAAGCTGAACAAATTGCGGCAAGGCTCAGACGACTTGGCGTCAGCACCTTCGTGTCACACAGTTCTCTCAGTGCCGAAGAGCGCCGCCGAGCCGAGGAGGCATTCAGCGCCGGATCGGATTGCGTAATCGTTGCCACCAGCACACTGGAGCTTGGTGTCGACGTCGGCGATTTGGACAGAGTGATCCAGATCGACGCACCTGCGACGGTCTCCTCGTTCCTTCAACGAATGGGCAGAAGCGGGCGCCGGTCCGGTACGACGCGCAACTTCCTGTTCCTGGCGACATCGCGCCAAACTCTTCTTCGATCGGCTGCGTTGATTGAACTTTGGGCCCACGGGTACATCGAGCCGGTTCAGCCGCCTCCGGCGCCGTACCACGTGCTGGCTCAACAAATCATGGCTCTCGCGCTCCAGGAGGGCGGTATCGGTCGGTTCACGTGGTGGAACTGGATCGGTCGAATGCCAGGCTTTTCGGTTCTTCAAGAGCCGGACAGAGAGGCCGTCGTCGTCTACATGCTGGAGAAGGGCGTGCTAGCCGAAGACCAGGGAATCCTGTGGCTTGGGAAGGAGGGAGAAAATGAGTTCGGCAGGAAGAACTTCATGGAGCTTTTCTCGGTCTTTCAGACTCCCCCGCTTTTTTCAGTCCGCCACGGCCAAACGGATCTAGGGGAAGTCCACGAGTCGTCATTCTTGGTGCGCGGTGGCGAAAAACCTGTCCTGTTGCTTGCCGGCCGGGGTTGGGTGACGACAACGATCGACTGGGCGAAGAGGATCGCATACGTGCAGCCCACTGAGGAGATTGGCCGCTCCCGGTGGATCGGCTATGGGCAACCTCTTTCCTTCGCATATTGCCAAGCGATCAAACGAATTCTCTGTGCGGATGGTGCTTCGCCGCGGTTGTCACGAAGGGCGACGGCCGAGATAGACGTTTCTCGCGCAGAGTTTGCGTGGCTCTCTCCTGAGTGCACTTCCTTCGTTGCCGATGCGGCGCGAGGTTCGTGCTCATGGTGGACTTTCGCTGGATTACGGGCGAATGCGATGCTGGCTCAAGCCTTCCAGGGCGTCAAACCGAGCAGCTTCGATAACTTGTGCTTGCGATTCGACGGGGCGGTGCAACCGAGAGAACTGGAGGACGCCATCGCCGGTGTTCGAAACGTCCCGCCGACAACGGCTCCGGTATTTGACTATGGTCGTGTGGTGGAAGAGCTCAAGTTCTCCGCATGTGTACCGCGAAGACTGGCCGAACACATGCTCGCTCTTCGCTTGGCGGACGCATCCGCTGTTATCGACGTCGTAGGACAACCCGTCCGGTTTGTGCGCACAAACCAAGCCAAATCGTGATTTGTGAATCAGTGCAGGAGTAATCAAAACCCGAGAGCCTTCCCACAAGACCTCTCAATCGATCTAGGTTCCTCGCCAGGCTCCGTTCTCTCCTGGATGCAGGAGGAAGGCAGGAGGAAAATCGCTCGTAACTGCGGTTCGGGCGGCGCGTCCCACAAACCTACAATTTTGGGACGGCACGCTGGCCCAAAATCGTGGGTTTCTGGGACAAGCTAACCGGGAGGGAGAAAACTAGAAATTTCCTCCTGCGCCCCTCCTGCTCGCAGGAGGCCTCGCGGAACGTCATCAACGCTTTCGTATGGAGGGTCGTCGTCGGAGATTAACCCGAGGGTTTTCAGGAGGTGTGCCTAGCCATCGGCGCTTGTCTGCCAGATCGTCAAACCAAAGGCCATAGATGTAATCGTCATCGGGTGCGCCGAAGCACCCGGCAAAAGACTACTGGGGCAATCCGGTTTCTACAAGCTCTTTCCAGATCGCGCGCAACGCATCTCGGTGGTACAGGAATTGTTCGCGCATATGTTGGAATCGGCTCGCCCGCCGAGTGCGCTCTTGTTGGGCGCGTCAAGTGGTTTGTGTAAACGGCCTGGGTTTCTTCCTTGCGCCGCAGGCTATCGGGGCGGTGGGAAAGTGGGAATCCTGGGTTTGGATTTCCACTTTTCCACCGCCCAACAAAGAAATTCTTGGTTTGGGTGTTCGGCTTTCAAATTTAGAAAAGAGTTTTGTTCGGAACCACGCGACTTC